>LQAH01000229.1_pt1 | contig 15411 bp, 18 predicted proteins | sample 1535791 | NCBI WGS metagenome assembly LQAH01 (sample SAMN04331585, study PRJNA305678) | bioreactor metagenome | isolation source: bioreactor_4 inoculated with Wadden Sea sediment 2nd replicate of a... | place: Germany:Bremen
ACCGGCAGCATGTAATATCCCGGCCCGATGGACTCGGAAGCTCCGGCGGGATCAATGTCCAGGTCCGTGTATAGATCTGCCGGGTAAAGAACCGGTTTTCCGTAAAGCTTCGATCAGCCGGGGGTCCCCTGGATATGGATTTCAATTTTATCGGTGTGGTACTGGGTGACGATCATGCCTTCCGGCACGTTGGCAAACTCCACGGACAGAAGCAGATGGGTTTTCAGCGGCTCCGGAGCGCAGCTCCAGACAGACAGCAGAATCAACAAAATAAGAAATAATTTTTTATTGGACCCCAGGTCAGGCATTCCGGATGGCGTCAAATACCCGGATAAACGCGGCGGCCCGCGGCACATCATGAACCCGGATGATGTGGGCGCCATGTGCCAGGCAGGCCCCGACAGCCGCCAGCGTACCGGTTTCGATCGGTTCCGGTGTGGCCTGGAGGGAGTCAGGGCTCCCTTTTTCCAGAATGTTCCGGATAAAGGACTTCCGGGACGGTCCCATGAGTACGGGAAACCCCAGACCCACAATGGTTTCAGGCCCCGGATGAGCAGCAGGTTGTGGTGCACGGTTTTGCCGAATCCGATACCCGGATCCAGAATGATCCGGGATTTTTCAATGCCTCTGGAAACAGCATGCCGGGCCCGGGCCGACAGGTAATCGGTGACCTCCTGAATCAGGTCGATATACACCGGGTTTTCCTGCATGGTTTCCGGGGTGCCTTTCATGTGCATGAGAACCACCGGCACCTGATATCGTACTGCCACATCCGCCATGTCCGGATCCATCTCAAAAGCGGAGACGTCGTTGATGATGGCGGCACCGGCATCCAGGGCCGCACGGGCCACCGGTGCTTTCACCGTGTCAATGGAAATGGGGATGCGGATGTTTTTCGACAGCGTTTCAATGACCGGCACCACCCGGTCGATCTCTTGCTGGACGGACACCGGTTTGGAAAATGGCCGAGTGGATTCTCCGCCGATGTCCAGGATATGAGCCCCTTGTTCAGCCAGACGGATGCCCTGGGCCACGGCCGCATCATAATCATGGAACCGGCCTCCGTCTGAAAAGGAATCCGGGGTTACGTTCAGAATTCCCATGATGCAGGCCCGTGTTCCCAGGTCCAGACGCAGATTTCCGCAGTTGATCTGAAATTCGGTCATGCACTATTCCTTTTCAGAAGGCGTGCTACCGGATTCATCTTCAGGATCGTCCGGAACGTCATCTGAAGCGGTTTCATCGGAATTGTCCGGGCGTTCCGGCCTGTTTTCATCCGCCGGATCACGGTCAGCCGGGCCCTGATCCGGTACAGTGCGCACGTTCCGACGGCCGTAAAATCATATTCCGGCCGCATCTCCGCAATCAGGTCGTCCAGTTCCGGGCCCAGCACGGTTTCTTTGTCAATGAGCAGTTCCATGAGCCGGTGCAGGATGTCGACATTTTCTTCAAGAATCTGTTTGGCTTTCCGGTAGGCATTGTCCACCAGTTTTGCCACTTCCGCGTCGATCTGCTGGGCCGTGGCTTCGGAATAGCCTTTGGCCTGGGTCATTTCCCGGCCGATGAAGATATTGTCATCATGGTCCTCATAAGACAACAGTGCCAGGTCATCGCTCATGCCGAAGCTCCGGATCATTCGGTTGGCCAGCTTGGTGGCCTGCTTGATGTCATTGGCGGCTCCGGTGCTGATGCGTTTGAAAATAATTTCTTCCGCTACCCGGCCGCCGAATGCGATGGCCAGCTCGTTTTCCAACTGGTCTTTATATTTGAAATCTCCTTCTTCCGGCAGAAACCAGGTGACACCGGCGGCCGGCCCCGGGGGATGATGGTGATTTTGTTGATGGCGTCAGTGTTGGGCAGAAACCGGGCCACCAGGGCATGGCCGCCTCATGGTATGCCGTGGTCTTTTTCTCGTCTTCCTTAATCACCTTGGATTTTCTTTCCAGACCCATATAGACTTTGTCTTTGGCATCTTCAAAATCCTTCATGGTCAGTTTTTCATGGTCCCGCTTGGCTGCCAGCAGGGCAGCCTCATTGACCAAGTTTTCCAGGTCGGCTCCGGAAAACCCCGGGGTCCCTCTGGCCAGGATCGTCGGATCCACATCCCGGTCCAGGGGCGTTTTTTTCATGTGCACCCGCAAAATGCCTTCCCGGCCCTTGATGTCGGGCATGTCCACCACCACCTGCCGGTCAAACCGGCCCGGCCGCAGCAGGGCGGGGTCCAGAACATCGGCCCGGTTAGTGGCCGCCATGAGAATGACCCCTTCATTGGATTCGAATCCATCCATTTCCACCAGCAGCTGGTTCAGGGTCTGCTCTCTTTCGTCATGACCCCGCCCAGGCCGGCGCCTCTCTGGCGCCCCACGGCGTCGATCTCATCGATAAAAATGATACAGGGGGCGTTTTTTTGCCCTGGGCAAACAGGTCCCTCACCCGGGAGGCGCCGACACCCACAAACATTTCCACAAAATCGGAACCGGAAATGGTGAAAAACGGGACCCCGGCTTCGCCTGCCACGGCCCGGGATAAAAGGGTTTTTCCGGTACCGGGGTTGCCCACCAGCAGAACCCCCTTGGGGATCCGTCCCCCCAACCGGGTGTATTTGTCCGGGTTTCTCAGAAAATCCACCACCTCGGTGAGTTCTTCCTTGGCTTCGTTGATGCCTTCCACATTTTCAAATGTGACTTTTTCTTTTTGTCATCCATGAGCCTTGCCCTGCTCTTGCCGAAGGACATGGCTTTGCCGCCGCCAGCTCCGCCCTGCATCTGGCGCATGAAAAAGATCCATACTCCGATGAGTACGATCATTGGGAGCCAGGATACCACAATGGACATGAGCCAGGAGGATTCCGCCGGTGGTTTTGCCTTGATATCCACCCCGTTGGCCCGCAGCATCGGAATGAGTTCTCCGTCATTGGGGGCATAACTATTGTACCGGGCGCCGCTGGCATCGGTGAAATACAGTTCCTGACCCTGAATCACCACATTCTGGACCCGGTCTTTTTCCACCATGGCCAGGAATTCCGAATATCCGATATCGGTCTGTCCGGCCTGCTGCTGGTTAAAGATGTTGTAGAGCATCACCATCATCAGGATGATGACCAGCCACAGGGAAATATTTTTATAAAATTGATTCAAAGTTCACCCTCTCTTTCAGCATCTTGTAAACGATACACCAAAACTTTAGTATATATAAACATAATTTGCGAATATACAAGAAAAACTTTCGGGTTTTACGTTTGTTACACGCTTGAATGGCTGTCTTTGGCGTGTTTCTGCATCCGTCCCAGCTGCCGCAAGGGCAGAGTTTCTTTTTGAAAGCGGATCCGGTCCCGGGTTTATACACCCGGATCCGGTCCGGCAGATCCAGGTGTTTGCCCGGCGGGGCCTGGACGGCCAGATGCCGGATGTCCGCGATATGATCATGAGTGATTCCTCGCAGGTTGGTTTTGACATGGTTGATGGCGTGCCGGATCAGCCGGGACAAAAGAGCCGGATGACAGGTTGCCAGTTTTGGGAGAAACAGGGTTACAGCGGTGGTTTTTTTTTGTTCCGCACACTGGTCAAATGCCTTCCGGGCAAGGGTTTCCATAAACAGATCTTCCTCAGAAATGATCCGGCTGAGCCGGCGGAGGCCTTGTTTCATGCCGGGATTGTAGTCTTTTTCCAGCAACGGCATCAGGTGATGTCGCACCCGGTTTCGCAGGAAAGCCGGATCCTGGTTGGAGTCATCCGTGACCGATGTCTGGCCCAGCGCATCCAGAAATTCCAGAATGTCCTGCCGGGAGCAGTCGATGAGCGGGCGGATGATCCGGTCCTCCCTTTTGGCCGGAATACCGGCCAGTCCGTGGAGCCGCTGCCCCGGATCAGGGCCATGAGCACCTGTTCCGCGTTGTCGTCTCCGGTGTGACCGGTGGCGATGCGGGTAAATCCGTGAGTGGCGGCGGTCCGGAAAAAAAATCATACCTGGCCTGTCGCCCGGCGTCTTCCAGTGAGGTTTTTTTTTCACCGGCCAGGGCCTGGACATCCCGGGTGCCGCAGAAACAGGGCAGGCCGTGGACTGCCGCGAACGCCTGAACAAATGTCTGGTCACGGTCGGCATCCGGGCCGCGCAATCCATGGTGAAGATGGGCCAGACCGATCCGGACCTCCAGTTCCGGTGCCAGCCGCTGAAGGACCCGGGCCAGAGCCATGGAATCCGGTCCTCCGGAAACAGCCATGAGAATCCTGTCCCCGGCCCGGACCATGGCATGGGCCTGAAGGGTTGCGGACACCTTCCGGCAGAAACGGTCCGGTATGGAAACAGGGTGGTTCATGAACCCAAAACCCTTTCAACAGGCAAACAGGGGCAGGTCTGTGTCCGGGATCATCCCGGTTTTCCGGGCATAGGATAAGAATGCCGTCACTGCCTGTTCTCCGGTTTTTCCCAGATCTTTTGAAAAGTCATTGACATACAGGTCAATGTGCTGTCGGATCACTTGTTCATCCATTTCCTGGGCATGCAGCTGAATATACTCAACCCCCATGTCCGGATGTTCAAAGGCATGATCGATGCCGGCCCGGATCAGCGCCTGAATGTGGCAGGCTGTTTCCGGGTCCATGTCCCTTCGCACGGCAATGCATCCTAAGGGAATGGGGAGATCGGTCTTGTCTTCCCACCACTGCCCCAGGTCGGCCATCTGTGTCAGGCCCAGGGTCGGATATACAAACCGGCCTTCATGAATGATCAGGCCGAAATCCACCCCATGATCCTTCACCGCCGGCATGATTTTTTCGAATGACATGGGTTTTACCGTAAACTCTATTTCCGGAAACCGGTCAGCCATGAAAAACCGGAAAAGATGATACGCCGTGGTTCCCATGCCCGGGACGGCCACTGTCACTTCGCGGCCGGATCCTTCCTGAAGAGAGGTGCCGGGCCGTGATACCACCAGGGGGCCGCAGCCGTTGCCCAGTGCGGCCCCACACTTGAGAAGGGCGTAACGGTCCAGCAGGTTTCCCAGAGTGGCAAAAGAAAGCTTGGTAATGTCGTGGGTCAACCGAACCGCCGCCTGATTCAATGCTTCCACATCATTGATGTGAATGTCGAAGTCAACGCCCTCCAGGTCGATTAAGCGGCCGGCAATGGCCTTGAACATAAATGTGTCATTGGGGCAGCTGGAATAAGCCAGGCGGAAAAGGTGGTTTGAATTCATGGATACGGCCTTTAAAAATGCATCAGACTCGGGGCGGGTTGATCATATGCCAGACCTTCTTCGATTAGGGCCAACAGATGCGGTTTTCATCCGGAAACTGATACCCCTCGTAATCATGGGACAGCAGCAGGCCTCCCCCGGGCCGCTGCCAGTGGTTCATGGCATGATCAAAGCAGACCTTGCCGGTGACCTCCAGATCCTGAATCATCACTTTGAGTTCTTCCAGCTGTTCTATGGCGGTCATCATGGTGACCGTTCCGTTCTGGACCATCTGGTGAAGCGGGGTTCCGGGAATGGCCCGGAAGGGCCGGGAGCGGATATAATGAGGGTCGATGGCATTGAGGACCCGGGCCGTGTTCCTGGCATGGTCCAGGGATTTTTTCTGCCTCCCAGGCCGGGCATCCAGTATTCAGACACCTGGAATCCGGCGGCCACGGCTTTCCGGCCACCTTTGATCTGGCCCTCAGATGTCACGCCTTTTTTAATGAACTTCAACAGCTCATCATCTCCGGTTTCCAGTCCCAGGTGGAGCCGGTCCAGTCCGGCTTTCCGGATGGCTTCCAGGTCCTGGGCCGATTTCTGGGCCACGGTTCTGGCCCGGGCATAGGTGGTGATGCGCCGGATATGGGGAAACGTGGTTTTCAGATGGGCCAGGGCCGCCACCAGATCCGGGGTTTTCATGATCAGGCTGTTGGCATCCTGGATGAACGCAGTCTTTGCCCCGGCCATGAGCCAGTGCACCAGCATGGCCAGGCCCGGATGCTGTTCCAGGGCTGGTTCCTTGTTCAGCAGGGCCAGAACCCCGTCCCGGGTGACGGCACCGTCCGGTCCGCCTTTGGCTTCGGAAAGGGTTCGCATTTTGTTCAGCCAACGCCGCCATGGCATCGATGTCCGCCTTGATCTCGTCTACAGGTCGCAAAGAAAATTTTTCCGTTTTATACATGCTGCAGAAGGCACAGTGGTTCCAGGGACAGTTCCGCGTAAACCGTACCAGCAATGAAGCGCTCCCCCTTCGCTGGGGGCCGGTACCATGCCAGTCTCAAAGTGATATGTTTCAAGGGTCATGACAACTCCATATATTAATATCATTCCATATTTTTAAAAATAAAAGCATTTATGACGTCAACGCAAGAGCCGAGTTGTCATGGTCACAAGGATCGCCGGGCGGAACGCTGGACCAGTACGGATCCTATGGTCTGTCAGAATCCGATAGATATGCCCGGCGTTTTGTTTATGAAATGGATGGCCATTACGGGGGGCTGACACGTATCAAACTGATGCCTGAAGAGTTGGATATTTCCTGTGACTGTCCCTATCCGGGTACCGGATGCAGGAATGGGGTGGCGGAAGCCCCGAATGTCCGGGATCTGCCGGCCCTGCCGCTGAAAATGGATCTGTATCCGTTCCAGAAAAAGACGTGCAGTTCGGACTCTACAAGACCGGGGTTCTTACTGGTGATGAAACGGGTATGGGTAAAACCCTTCAGGCCATTGGCCTGTGTGTACTCAAAAAGGAAATTTTTGGATTTTCAAACGAATAAATGAAACGGTACTCAAGGAACTGGCCGGCTTACGGTCACGGCATCCGCGGTTCAGAGCAGGTCTGAAAACAGGCATTTTCCACCGAAAAAAATCACTCCGGCTCAACGTGGCTAACCGGATACCGTCTTCCACGACATCCATTTGGCCGCTGATGATTAGAAATAATTGTCTCCGGGAGCTCTCTTTCTGAACAGTACTTCACCGGAAAATGATGTTTCAGGGACATCGATGGATAGAAATTCCAGGGTTTTTCCTGGGGCAGGGTCCGGAAATAGTTCATTTCCGCTTTGAGGTCTGGAATCCTGGTGTGGACGTCTCTTTGTGAAATTCCAGTTTGGACAGGCTGATCCCTTTTCCAGGGAAACATGGACCCGGGGACGCTGAAGATATTTGGAGCCCCGGTGGCCATGGTATCTTTGATGGTTGCCGGCAGGTGGATATCAGCAGGCCGCCACGGGCAACGGCTGGATGTCTGGGGTGCTGTCGTTCATCTCCATCTCCCGTTAGAATCATATCTGATTGATTTCACATATCATTCATGTTTCAAATTTTTAATTGGTATTGTTTGTCCAAGGACGTGTCTTTACTTTTGGGCGGGGCATGCTTATGGTTTTTCAATAATTGATAGAATCAGACAAACACACGCATCCAGTGAGGATCAAACAAATATGGGAAACAAACTGAATCCGGTATCGAGACAGGCCGGTTCCGGCCCGGCTGTAGCCATGGAACTGGACCGGATCATTGTTAAAGGGGCGCGGGAACACAACCTCAAGAACATTGATGTGGAGATTCCCAAAAACAGCTGGTGGTGTTCACGGGCGTGTCCGGGTCCGGTAAATCCAGCCTGGCCTTTGACACGATATTCGCCGAAGGGCAGCGCCGGTATGTGGAATCTTTGTCCGCCTATGCCAGGCAGTTCATCGGTCAGATGGAAAACCCAAGTACGACACCATCCGGGATTGTCCCCAACCATTGCCATCGAGCAGAAGGCAGCCAGCAAAACCCCCGCTCCACCGTGGCACCATCACTGAAATATATGACTACCTGCGGGTGCTGTTCGCCGGGTGGGAACCCAGTACTGTATCCAATGCGGCAGCGAGGTGGGGCAGGGTCATGCCCAGGGCATGGTATCCCAGATCCTGACATTGCCTGCCGGTTCGAAAATCCTGATCCTGGCTCCCGTGGTGGAGAACCGGAAAGGGGAACACAGGGAACCCCTGGCTGCGTTGAAAAAACAGGGCTATGCCCGGGTCCGTGCAGACGGGGTGGTCCAGGACCTGGAAAATGTCCAGACTCTGGCAAAAACAAAAACATTCCATCGAGGTGGTGGTGGACCGGCTGGTGGTCAAGTCGGATGACGGGTTTGAAGAGCGGATCACCGATTCCGTGGAAACCGCGCTGAAACTGGGGAACGGGCGGATCATCGTGCATATCCTGGGCAAAGAGGACATTCGGATGAGTGAGGCCCGGTCCTGCTGCGGCATTGCCTATCCCGAGCTCGCCCCCCAGATTTTTTCGTTCAACGCGCCCCAGGGCATGTGCCCGGAGTGCAATGGCATCGGGACCCTGCTGTCCATGGACCCGGACAAGGTGGTGCCGGACAGAACCCTGAGTATCAGGGAAGGCGCCGTGATCCCCTGGAAAAATTATTTCATCAAAAATCCCCGGTATCCCAATGACAATTCCTGGGGCATGGGCCAGCTCACGGCCATGGAAGAACAGTGGGGCATCGATTTTGACCGCCCCTGGAAAGACCTGCCCCAATCCCAGAAAGACCTGCTGCTTCACGGCTCCGGCACAAAAGAGATGAAAGTGAGCTGGCAGTCGGACAAGATTCAAGCGGCCTTCACCCGGACCCATGAAGGCCTGCTCAACACCCTGATGCGGCGGTACAAGAACACCCAGTCCGAAAACCAGAAAAAATACTATACCCGGTTCATGACGGCGGCCACCTGCCCGGCCTGTCATGGAAAACGCCTGAGAGACGAGGTGCTGCATGTCAGAATTGAGGACCGATCCATCATTGATGTCACGGAGATGACCGTGAAAGAAGCCCACCAGTTTGTGTCCTCCCTGACCCTGACCGGCAGCCGTCAGCTCATTGCGGCGGAGCTGCTCAAGGAGATCCGGGACCGGCTGGGGTTTCTCAGAAATGTGGGCCTGGATTACCTGTCCCTGGACCGCAGCGGTCCCACCCTGTCCGGCGGGGAGTCCCAGCGGATCCGCCTGGCATCCCAGGTGGGATCGGAACTCACGGGTGTGCTGTACATCCTGGATGAACCCAGCATCGGCCTGCACCAGCGGGACAACATCAAGCTGCTCAAAACCCTTCAGCACCTGCGGGATATCGGTAACACCCTGATTGTGGTGGAGCATGACCAGGAAACCATGGAAGACTGCGACTGGATCGTGGACATCGGGCCCCGGGCCGGACATCTGGGCGGGCGAATTGTGGCCCAGGGCACACCGGCTGAAATCAGGGCCAACCCCGCCTCCATCACGGGACGGTTCCTGTCCGGAAAGGAATCCATTGCCGTGCCGGACGGCCGCCGGTCCCCGGATGCCAGAAAATGGGTGACCATTGTCAAGGCCGGTGAGAACAATCTCAAGAATGTGACGGCCCGGTTCCCTCTGGGCCTGCTCATTGCCGTGACCGGGGTGTCCGGGGCCGGCAAATCCACGCTGGTCAACCAGATCCTGTATCCGGCCCTGGCTGTGAAACTGCACGGCTCCCAGATGAGCGTGGGCAGGCATGAGGCCATTCAGGGGCTGGAACATGTGGACAAAGTGATCAACATCGACCAGAACCCCATCGGCCGGACTCCCCGCAGCAACCCGGCTACCTACACCAAGGTGTTTGACCCCATCCGGGACCTGTTTGCCCGGCTGCCGGAATCCCGGGCCCGTGGATACAAAAAAGGCAGATACTCCTTCAATGTCAAGGGTGGGCGGTGCGAGGCCTGCCAGGGGGACGGATATATCAAGGTGGAAATGCATTTTCTGGCGGACGTGTTCGTGCCCTGCGAGGTGTGCCATGGCCTGCGGTTCAACAAGGCTACCCTGGAGATCAAATACCGGGACCATTCCATCGCCGATGTGCTGGACCTGTCCGTGCACCAGGCCCGGGATCTGTTTGACGCTCACCCCAAAATCACCCAGATACTGGACACGCTTATGGACGTTGGGCTGTCCTATATCAAACTGGGTCAGGCCGCCACCACATTGTCCGGCGGAGAAGCTCAGCGCATCAAACTGGCCCGGGAACTGGCCCGGCGCCATACCGGAGATACCCTGTATATCCTGGACGAGCCCACCACCGGCCTGCATTTCAGGGATGTGAAACTGCTGCTGGCCGTTTTGCAGCGGCTGACGGATGCCGGAAACACAGTGATTATCATCGAACACAACCTGGATGTGATCAAGACAGCGGACTGGGTCATGGACCTGGGACCGGAAGGGGGTGACGGCGGCGGCACCGTCGTGGCGGAAGGGACTCTGATCAGGTGGCCTGCAAAGAGAGGAGCCATACCGGCCGGTATCTGAAAAAGATGCTGGCATCCGGGCCATCATCCACATCGGATGAAGACGTTGCTCAGTGTGATGGCGGGGGTGAATTGAAAAAGGTGTCGTGCAGTGCCTGAATCGTTTTATCCAGGCTGTCTTCATCCACCAGAAAATACATGGCCGCGTCTGAAGCCCCGAAGGAGATCATCTCGATGTTGACATCCGCGTTGGACACGGCGGTGAAACAGCGGGCCGCAATGCCCCGGCTGTGGTGAAGGCCTTCCCCCACAATGCTGACCAGGGCCACCCGGGTTCTGCACACGGATTCCCTGAAAGGCCGGGGGTGGATTTCCCGGATGCCGGTATGGGCGTTCCGGGCGTCATTTTGGACACCAGCAGACTGATACATGTCTGGGATGTCACCACGGATTTGATGTTGATACCTTTGTCTGACACCGCCCGGGTAATCAGGGACAAGATCCCCTGTCTGGCCCCCACCCCGGAGGCATGGATTTTCAGGATGGCCACATCCCGGGTGTAGGAAACGCTTTTGATGACGGTGTCCGCTTCCCGGGCCTGGCGGGTGATCCGGCTGCCCCGGGTATCCGGGTCATAGGTGTTTTGACGGCGATATCGATGCCTGCCTGGCGCACTGGCTCCACGGTCCTGGGATGCAGGATCCCGGCACCGGTATAGGCCAGTTCAGCGGCCTCTTCATAGGTCAGTTCGGGGATCAGCCGGCACTCGGGGATGTTGTCCGGGTCCGCCGTCATGAATCCCGGGGTGTCTTTCCAGATTTCCAGGAGATCCGCAGACACGCCGGCCGTGACCACGGCCGCAGAATAATCGGACCCGCCCCTGCCAAAGGTGGTGATCTCTCCGGTGTTACTGATGCCGTAAAATCCGGGAACAAACAGGATCCGGTTTTCCGTAATTTGGCCTCCGAGACGCAAGGACAGGTTTTCCCGGGTGGGGGTCATGAGGGCCGTGGCATCCATGAACTTGCCGTCCGTGATAATGCCGGCCTCTTCCGGCAGGACCACCCCGCTGTCAACGCCCCTGCCGGCCATGGCCGCCGCCAGGATCATGGCGGACATCCGTTCTCCGGACACGGCGATCATGTCCCGCATCCGGGGTGTGGCTTCCCGGGTGAAGCTGATGCCGAAATAGTACCGTTCCAGTTTACCGAGCAGTTTATCCAGTTGTTGAAGCGTCCGGTTTTTTGCTTCAGGCGGTTTCACCAGGCAGTCGACAAAGGTCCGGTGGCGGGTTTTCAGATCCCGGATAACCCCTTCAATGAAGTCTTCAGATGCCAGTGCGGCCTCAATGCCGGAAATAAGGATATTGGTAATCCCGTAAAATGCGGACACCACAAATATATTCCCCTTTCCCCGGGCCGTTGCCAAGTCCAGAATGATGTTTGCGCTGGGACCGTCCTTGAGACACCCACCGCCGATTTTGATGATTTTCATGATAAAAAACACCATATGCAAGTGTGGGCCCGGTGTCAAACAATTATTTCCAGTTTGACTTGACACAGATTCATCCGGATCAGGAATTCCAGAGTGCCATCATCCAACTCAAGGACGGTATTCTCGGCCAGGAACTATTCCCCAGAGATGGTTGAGATCTCCGCCCGTTCGGATTCACATCCAACCCTTTGCCGAAATATCGATCTTGTCATGATCATATCCCGTATGCTAAACTTGATATATAAATCATGGGAGAACAGAGAAATGATATCTCTCAATCAAAGGCAATTTCTGATCAAACAAGATACGGACGATGAGCCGAATGGCACTGAACGATTAAACTGACAATCAACGGGATAGGGTTCCCGCCCTCTTCTGAAGTCGGTGGAAAAGCCGACATCAGTCTTGCTGAAGAATTTTGACTGGCAAAGGAAAGCAGATGAAAGTTTCGCTCACAACCCGCCGGAATTCAGCCGGTTTTATGGCTGACATCACGATCACATATTACATCACTCACGGAAAAGACCGGATCCGGCGGTATGAATCTGCGGATGTGTCCGCCCTGCAGTCTCGGCTGGCGGACAGCTTTCCCCCGGGAGCCCGGCTCCTGGAGCTGGGATGCGGCTCTGGAAGGGATGCCGCGTTCATGTTGAAAAACGGATTTGATGTCACGGCATCGGACGGGGTGCGGGAAATGATTGATGGGGCGGCTGCCTGTCATCCGGATCTGGCCGGCCGACTGGTGTGTATCCGCCTGCCCCGGGACCTGACCCCGGCTCTGGGATGCTACGACGGCGTGTATGCGGTTGCCACCCTGATGCACCTGACCCGGCCCGCCATTCAGGAGGTTCTTGCCGGTATCCGCCAGATTCTGGCTCCCGGCGGCCGTTTGTTTTTCTCCGTGCCCCTGTGCCACGACGAAATTCAGGACGATGAATTGGATGGCAAAGGCCGCCGGTTCGTCACCATGCCCGGTACCGCCTGGATCGGCCTCTGCCAACGGGCCGGATTTGACATTCTCGCATCCACCACCTCGTCTGACGGGCTGGGCCGGAAAACCATTGCATGGCTCAACTGCCTGGCCGTGATCCGAAAGACCGGCGCTTAACGTCCCCAGGTCTGTGATGTCATGATCAGGCTGAAACCTTCCGTGAAAAGAATTCTGCCCTGCTCAACAGCTATTTTTTGCAGAATGCCAGTATCCTGCCGGCGCAAAAGAGAATCGCCGCTGTAACCCGGTTCTGAATCCGGCTAAGTTTTTTGCCGCAGCCATTTGAATACCCGGGCACCGAACAGGGCATAGGCCAGGGCGCTGCTGCCCTGGATGACGGAAAAACTGGCCGCCAGAATCGCAAAATGAGCCGTGTAATGATCCGGCTGGATAAACTGGGGAAACAACACCGTTAACACCAGCACGGATTTCGGGTTGGACATCCCGGTGGCACACCCCAAGGAAAACAGTCTGACCGGGGAGACGGGCAGGTCGGTATGGGGCATCTCCATATCCCGGACGGACTGCCGCCAGTTCCGGAATCCCAGCGCCACCAGGTAAACAACCCCCTCCCACTTGATGGTGTTGAACACAATCGTGGAGTTCTGGACAATCACCCCGAGACCCAGGTACACCACCACCATCTGGATCATATAGGCCACCGAACCTCCAAAAACCCCGGGCAGGTCCGGTAGAATCCGTGTTTGACACTGGAAGACATGGCAAACATGGTCATGGGTCCCGTCCAGAACTATATTTTGATCTGCCGTCCTGAAGCCCAGTATCTGAGAAAAAGACCATGGTCCCATCCGGTTTTCATGGAAAACAGATGATCTGTGTCCCAAAAAATGTCATAATACCTGAATGTGAGCCTTCAGACCATGATCCTGTGATGGTCTGTGACACGGCAACCATTGGCATAAACACGATGAAAGGACAGTCCCATGGCCCATAAATTCAACACCCTGGCTCTTCATGCCGGCATTCACACCGATGACACCCTGTCCCGGGGGGTCCCGGTCCACCGCACCACGGCCTACTTGTTCAAAGATACAGCCCACGCCGCCGACCTGTTCGCCTTAAAGGCGTTGGGCAATATCTATTCCCGTCTCCAGAACCCCACCCAGGATGTGCTGGAAAAACGGGTGGCGGCCCTGGAGAACGGGTCTGCGGCCCTGGCGGTGTCATCCGGGACGGCAGCGATTTTCTATACCATCATCAACATCTGCGGCCATGGGGATGATGTGGTGTCGACGGCCAACCTGTACGGCGGCACCATCACCATGTTTACCCACATGCTGCCTGAAATGGGTATCAAAGTGCACTATGTCCATCCGGACAGCGAACAGGACATCGAACAGGCTGTCACCCCGGCCACAAGGCTGTTATTCTGTGAGACCATCGGCAATCCATCCCTGGACGTGGTGAATATCCGCAAAATGGCGGACATCGCCCAAAAGCACCACCTGCCTCTGGCCGTGGATTCCACCTTTACTACGCCGTACCTGATTCGGCCCATCGAACACGGGGCCCACATCGTGATTCATTCCCTCACCAAATGGATGGGGGGCCATGGCACAGCCCTGGGCGGCATCGCCGTGGACAGCGGAACCTTTGACTGGACCGACGGCAAATTCCGTTTATACAATAATCCGGACCCCTCCTACCATGACCTTCGGTTTGCCCGTGACCTCGGCGACCTGAACCCCCTGGCATTCATTCTGCGGATGCGGGTGGGCCCGCTGCGAAATCTGGGGCCTGCATCAGCCCGGACAATGCCTGGATGTTTCTCCAGGGCATTGAAACCTTAGGCCTGCGCATGAGACAGCACTGTGAAAACGCCCAGGCCACGGCCCGGTTTTTGGCGGATCACCCGGCCGTGCTGGGTAAGATACCCGGGCCTGCCGGAAGACCCCTCCCATGACACGGCCGCATCCCAGTTTGAAAACGGGTTCGGCGGCATGGTGGTGTTCGGGCTTAAATCCGGCAGAAAAGGTGGGGAAACATTCATCAACCGGTTGCGGCTGTTTTCCCACCTGGCCAATGTGGGAGATGCCAAAAGTTTGGCCATCCATCCGGCCTCCACCACCCATTCTCAGCTGTCAGATGCGGAACTCATCGAAGCCGGGGTTTCCCCGGACATGGTGCGGCTGTCCATCGGCATCGAGGACATGGACGATATCCTGGCGGACATGGACCAGGCCATCACGACGTCCTGCTGAAAAACGCCCTTTTCCATTTTTCCGTGTAATGCCGAAAGATTGAAAAAAGGGGGCCCCTGATAAGCTTATTCTATGAAACATACGGGTCTGAAAAGGCTTCGCGGTTCTCCGTCACCAGCCGGGACATTCCCTTGATGATATGGTCCCGGACATTGACGATATGGTACTGCAGTGCATCCTTGACCCCTTTTTCATCCTTTTTTTCAAGGCAGTCAAGGATGTCCATGTGTTCGTTCAATGAGGTATCCATGACACTGGAAAAATAGAGGTTCCGGCTGTACCGGAGCAGCAGGACATCAAACAGCTCCTGAAGCATGTTCAACTGAATCCGGGTATCTGCCAGGGAAGCCAGGCACATGTGAAACTCCATGTCCGTGAGGATGCGCTTGTAATAATCGTCCTCCGCCACGGCTCCCTGGTATTTCTCCATGGCAGCCCTGAGTTTTTTTATACCGGTTTCATCTAAGCGGGCCATGACGTCTGA
>LQAH01000230.1_pt1 | contig 15393 bp, 17 predicted proteins | sample 1535791 | NCBI WGS metagenome assembly LQAH01 (sample SAMN04331585, study PRJNA305678) | bioreactor metagenome | isolation source: bioreactor_4 inoculated with Wadden Sea sediment 2nd replicate of a... | place: Germany:Bremen
TATCCATAGTCTGACTTTACACCAGCCCACTTACTTCGCCTGGCTTCATAGCAAATGCCGTGTCGTTAAATTCAGGCACATTTGACCACGTCTAAAGAAATCTAAATCGCCACCTCGTGCAGCAGATACAGGATCAATGGAGTGTTCTTCTGCAAGTGTAACAAATGCTTCTCCAGCATCAATTTTTAGCTAAAATTTCTTTTGCAAGTGTTTCTTCTTCAACTAATATGTGTCGTGCCCTAACTTGAATAACGTAAGTACTATATAAATCTTCAAGATTATCTTCTTCTAAAAGAATATCGTCATTAATACGTTTATAGTATTCCTGTACATACATTTGAGACTTTATAGATTCTTGAATAAAGGCCTCATCTATACCATTTTCGGTATAAAAAGCTTCTTGCTCTACGTCCGCTGATAATTCTTCTTCAACAAAGAGAGCGTATTGCTTTTCAACTTCTTCTGCGGCAACTGTATAATTCTGAGCTTCCATGTGTTGTTTTATGAGTTCATTCATTTATCAGGTTATTTAAGATCTCTGTACGAACAATTTCACGGACTGTTTTGCCGTCGATATCTTGCTCATAATATCTTCGCCCCAGTACTCCATGTAATCTTTTCTATGATAATAAAAGTTTTCTCGAGTCTATCAAGTTTTAACTCACTACCATTTACAACTGCAATAACATCATCTGCTACCTTGGCTGTCGAACCTGAGTCCGATGTATTTCCACATGCTATCATTGTAAATGCTAACACAACAATCAACATGTATTTCCATACGTGATTCATCTTGTCATCTCCTTCGTTCGTATCAGATTGCATGATGCCATGCAATACCATCAATCTTTAACATTATATCTGATTTTAACGAGAATTGAAATAAAACTCAATATTACAAGTTCATTTCAAAAATCAAGGGTTACAGTCACCACGTCTATATTCTTCGGAGCTTTACATATGATTAAGTTCATCAATTGTAGACAAGGCTTGTTCTACATCTTTTAATATATTTTCAGGTTTCTGATCCGACTTAGGTCTTTTTAATACTAAATGAGGTTTACTACCCGCATTAAACTCTAATTTTTCCCCATAAGATCAAGGGCTTTAGACATGCCTTCTATATTAATTTTATAGTTAGGTGAATAGTAGAATTTAACATTGTGTTGATCGTTAACAACTTCTTTAAATCCATTGCTTTGTGCTATGGCTTTTATATGGGCAATAGATATTAAGTTGTAAACCGATTGTGGTATGGTGCCATAACGATCTTCGACTTCTTCTTCTATACCATAGGCGTCTTCTTTATTACGTATTGCCGCTATTTTTTTATAAATACTCATCTTTTGAATAGGATCTTCAATATACACTTCTGGTATAAATGCATTGGCATTGATTTCTATGGTTGTTTCCAATGACTCTTCAACTACCTGACCTTTTACTTTTACGCACAGCATCTTCGAGCATTTTACAATACAGGTCATATCCAATAGCCGACATATGACCATGTTGCGATGCACCCAATAGGTTTCCTGCCCCCCTAATTTCGAGGTCTTTCATAGCTATTTTAAAACCCGAGCCCAGTTCTGTAAATTTCTTTAATTGCTTTGAGACGTTTTTTCTGCTACCTCAGAAAGGACTTTGTCTTTGCGGTACATTAAATAAGCATATGCAAGTCGGTTACTTCTACCTACACGTCCTCTTAACTGATACAACTGAGATAGTCCAAGTTTATCTGCTTCATTAATAATAATTGTATTTACATTACTTATATCTAATCCTGTTTCAATAATGGTTGTACAAACAAGGACATCATACTCATGATTATAAAAATCGACCATGAGTTTTTCTAGTTTTCGTTCGTTCATTTGCCCATGGCAAAAGCAATTTTAACATCTGGAAGCATGTGTTGTAAGCGCGACGTCAATACATCGATATCGTGTACCCGGTTATGTACAACATAAACTTGGCCACCTCGGTCTACTTCTTTTTAAAATGGCTTCGCGCATTAAAAATTCATCTTGTTCGATGACATAGGTTTGTATTGGGTACCTGTCTTCAGGTGGGTCTTCAATAACACTCATGTCCCTTACACCTATAAGGCTCATATGCAAGGTTCGCGGAATAGGTGTTGCCGTAAGGGTTAACACATCTACATTCATTTTCATTTGTTTTAATAGCTTCTTTATGTTTAACACCAAACGTTGTTCTTCATCAATAATAAGGAGTCCCAAGTCTTTAAAAGACACATCTTTTGAAACCAAACGATGGGTTCCTACAATAACATCTACAACCCCTGTCCTGAGATCTTCTACTATGTTATTTTGTGCTTTTTTATCTCTAAAGCGACTTAACATTTCTATTTTAATTGGATACTTGGAAAATCTCTCTACTAAATTATTGTAATGTTGTTGCGCCAAATATTGTTGTTGGAACTAAAAAATGCGACTTGCTTACTTTCCATGACAGCCTTAAAAAATTGCTCGTATAGCGACTTCTGTTTTACCGTATCCAACATCACCACATAACAAGCGATCCATAACAATATTCTTTTCCATATCTTTTTTAATTTCACGGATACACTTGAGTTGATCCTGTGTTTCTTCATAAGGAAACATATCTTCAAATTGTTTTTGCCAGGTTGTGTCATTGCTATAAGCGTAACCCTTAACTTCTATACGAGATGCATAGAGTTCAAGAAGTTCATCAGTCATATCTTCGATGGCCTTTTTAGCTTTAGCCTTGGTACGTGTCCACTCGGCACCGCCCAACCGATGAAGCTTTAACCTACCACCGTCTGCACCAATGTACTTTTGAATAAGTTCCATTTGTTCTATAGGAATATATAAAGAATCGTCATTGGAATAGCCTATTTTAAGATAATCCTTTTTTAAACCATCTATTACAAGTTGGTCAACACCTAAGTATTTACCGACACCATGACTCTCATGTACAACATGGTCACCCGGGCTCAGTTCATTAAATGATTTTATAAGGCGAGAAGAATCCGATTTTTTTCTTCTTTTTTTACGTTTTGATACCAAAGAGTTCGTTTTCTGTGACAAGAACAAACTTGAAAGTATCCATCATATAACCTCTTGAAAAAGAAGCCTTTGTTATAAAGCATTGACCCGTGAGAATATCATCCGGTAATTCATTTTGATAGGCAGCAGAAACTTGAGCATCTAAAAACGCAGATTCAATTTGGCGTCCACGCTCTTCGTTTCCTATAGCCACAAGAACTTTATATCCTCTTCGTTTCCATTTACCTGCATCTACAATAAAATCTTCTAACTTACCATGATACGATTGTACTTCTTTAGAATGATAAGGGATGAATTCTTCGACTTTAAAACTTTCTATATCTTGTCGTAGTTGACTAAATAAGACTGTCGGAAAGGAGCTTAGCTTGCTTAACATTTTTCAGGTTCTATAACCATGTCATACTGACGTTTACAACTTCCCCTTTTCCAAGAAAATACGATATTTCTCCTGATAATCTTGAAGGAAGTAAGCACTCTTCTCTATCATCCTATTAGGCTCATGGATCATAACCGTTGCTTTGTCTAATAAGTAGTCAATTAAATTGGCCTGCACATAAGGTAAATAAGCAGCATACTTATATAGATCATCAAAGTGTAAATTGTTTTCGAAACCATGGAGTACATGATCATAATGTCTGTCTAATATGACACCGTTATCCGTGCTTGTATCAATTCCTTTGCGTTCTTTTTTTTAGGCCTTCTATAAGTGCCGTACGCCCTTCTTGAGTCAAAAAGACCTCTTTTGCAGGAATCATTTCGACCTGATCCAATTTATCAATGGATTTCTGTGTTGATACAGAGAATGATCTTATGGAGTCGACTTCATCGTCAAAGAGTTCAATTCTTATAGGATGTTCGAATCGTGCAGAAAACACATCTAGTATGCCACCACGAATGGCAAATTGCCCCTCTGTTTCGACCATGTCAGATCGCTCAAAACCCATATCGTAAAGTTGTTCACCCAGCTTTTCTAAGTCAACAACATCTCCAACTTTTAAAGATAATATATAAGAATGCCATACTTCTTTATCCACCAAAGGAGCTAACAAGGATTCTAAGGTTGCGACAACAATACCATGGGATTGTGTATACACATTGTGAATGACCCCTAATACGGTCTTGCATGATCTGATTACTGTGAGCATAGGATTTAAAAACACCATTCTTTAGACGGTAAATACCAAGGTCGTTCCCATATGCTCTTAAGTCTTCGGTAAGTTTTCTTGCCTCCGACTCGCTATGGGTGATGAGGACAATGGTACCGCCTTGATCATGATAGTAGCCATGAATCAAATGAGATACTGCTGTATCCGATACTCCGGTTAAACAAATGGGAGATAAACCTTCTTTTAATCCACTAATCAGAGTCTTATATTCTTTTGATTTTTTAAGCACATTAACAAACATGTCTTTCATGGATGACGTCCTTCCTGTACACACGTGAATAAGCCCGATTTCAATATCGGGCCTACCTTATCTTCAATTAATTTATATCTTTTATCCATTGTATGTGTTCATAGCTTGGTCAAGTCCATTTTTACAATGGCCTCTAAAGCTTCAACCGACCTGTTAGCGGCTTCTTCCATGGGTTCAATTTCTTCTTTTCTGTAACGACTTAATACGTAATCTGCTAAATTCATACGTGTTGGTCTTCCGACACCTATACGAATACGCGGAAACATATCTGTTTGTAGCGAAAAGATCAGGCTCTTCATGCCATTATGACTGCCTGCACTGCCCTTCTTACGGATACGCACTTTACCGACATCAATATCTATATCGTCATAAACCACAACTACATTATCAAAGTCTGGTTTATAGTAATTAACTATACTTAATAAGCTTTCGCCACTTAAATTCATGTAAGTTTGCGGCTTTACTAATATAACCTTTTCACCGTGTAAACGGAATTCTGCCATTAAAGCTTTATGCTTAATTTTTATTTATTTTAACTCCGTGTTTCTTTGCAAATAGATCCAGCACGTCAAATCCAATATTGTGACGTGTACCATCGTAGCGTTTGCCAGGGTTTCCTAACCCAACGAAAATAAAACATGTTGCACCTCTATTTCTAATACCCTAATAAGATCTTTCATCCCGAATTTTTCATGGAACGTCAATAAATATTCAAACCATTTGGAATTATTTGTTTTAAATTTTTAATTTGCTGTACTTGGTTAGTACAGTGATAAAATTTTAAAACAAAGGAAACCGAAGGGTTTAGAAAATTTATGATGTTTATCGTGAATAATTTGGGTTAATAACGTTGCTATTATAACATAAAAGAGCAGCTGATAGCTATTAGCAGTTAGCAGTTAACAATTAGCAATAAGAAAAGTCAAAAACAAAGATAGACCTTTAAGAAACAGCTGTTTCTCAAAGGTCTATTCTAATTGCTAACTGCTATTTGCTATAAGCCGGGCTCCTGAGATCCCGGCTTCTGCATTTTAAACTTTAAACTTATCGATTTCGTTGTTAAGTTCTAATGATATTTCATTCAATGTTTCTGCTGCATTGGCTACTTCGCCAACAGCTGCAGATTGTTGATCCATAGAAGCACTAACTTCTTCAGATGCAGCTGCTGTTTCTTCTGATACGGCAGAAATATTTTCGATCGCATGTACGATTTGATCTTTATCTGCTGTTAACTCTTCTACAGAGCCTTTAATCTTTTGAATTTCGCTTACAATTGATCCAATTGAAGTAGAAATTGTAGTGAACGACCCATCCACGTTTTCAACTGCTTCAGATTGTTCTTGAGCGATTTCATTAACACCCTTCATACTCTCAACAGTTTTGGCACTATCAGCCATAATTGTTGTTGTAATATCACGTATTTCATCCGCTGCTGTACTAGACTCTTCTGCAAGCTTACGAATTTCTTCAGCAACAACCGCGAACCCTTTACCATGTTCCCCTGCTCTTGCAGCTTCAATAGATGCATTAAGTGCCAGTAAGTTGGTTTGAACAGCAATGGCACTAATTGAATCCAGAATAGCTCCAATGGATTGCGTTTTACCGTCTAGCTCACCAATAACTTTACCAAGCTCTTCAGTTTCATCAGCAGTTTGTTTTGTTTTTGCTTTAAGATCTGAAATGGCTTCTGTACCGTGTACATTTGCTTCAACAACTTTTTCAGTAGAACTGATCATTTCAACAGTTCGTTCATTTAAGTGTGTAAACTTAGTAGATAAACTCATGGCAATCTGAACACCTTTTTCAGAATCTGTTGCTTGGTCTGATGCCCCTTTAGCAATTTCTTCAACTGTTCTAGACACTTCTTCTGCAGACGCACTTGCCTCTTCAGATGAAGCAGCTAAGTTGTGCAGACATACCAACTTCAGATGATACTGTTTTAATGTTCTTAATCAAACTACTCAATTCATCCATGTTTCGTTAAAGAACTTACCTAACAACCAAGTTCATCTTTTGTTTTAGTTGCAGACGTGCTGTTAAATCACCATTCTTAACTTGTTCCATACTATTCAGCACTTTTTTAACGTTGCCCGTAATTGATTTAGAGAATACAGTAGAAACTAAAATACCAATGATAAGAACTGCTATACCAATACCGTAAATTGTATTTTTAATGACGCCAAGGTCTTTAGCAATTTCTTCTTTATCAACTGTTCCTAAAATAATCCAACCAAGTCCATCAATCACATTAATAGATGTATACTTTTTATTGCCATCAAAGGTATACTCAACAGATGATTCACCAGCATTAATAGCGTCTACAATTTCTTGTATAGGTAATTTTTCACCAATTTGCTCAGGGTTAGGATGTGTAAGAACTGTTAGATCAGCATCTAACATTACAGCATAACCTTCTTTACCAATTCGAATAGCATTGATTTTCTCTGCTAAAGTATCTAGAGAAACATCAAGCCCTAAAACACCAACCAGTTGATTTGCAGCAAATTTATTTTTAACTGGTTTAGCAACTGTAACTATAAGTTCCCCCGTTGATGCATCTTTATAAGGTGGCGACCATGTAATATCACCGACACTCATAGCTTCTGTGTACCACGGACGTCCTGTTGGGTCATACCCATCTGGAAGAGCACTGTCTGGCTTCATATACATGTCTTTTTCTTTAGAACCAATATAAACAAATAAAATCTCTGGATTTACTTCAAGCAAGTTATTGAAACTCTTGTACATCCACTCTTCTGAGTCTGGATACGACTTAACTTGTTGAACATTAGCATCCGTCGCTAAGAAATTACAGATATCTTGAAAACGACTTAAGTAATTTACAATTGACACTTCTGCTTGTTCACCCATTTGACTCGAAGATGCTTGAAGTGTCTCAGCCAAAATTTTTGATGATTGATTATACATCATGAATCCCATTACAGCAATTGGAATCACAATCAATAAAATAAACATAGTCATCATTTTAGTACGGATCCCAGCCCCTACAGCTTGCGATGCCTTTTTATTGGTTGCGGCTTTTTTTAACTTTTTACTTTTTTTCTCCATTTCATCACCCCTTGTAAGATAGCTGCTTATTTACCTTTTTACAATAAATAAGCCCGATATGCTTTATATACCCATATAAATCCGATTCATAAACACTTCTTAATGATAATTTTCTTAAATATGAATGCTCAAAGTTTTTTATGTTTATATTGAGTTCATACTTTCATTCTTGTCCTTTTTATGTAATGAAGTGTTTTGTCTCTTTACCATATCACTTAAGCCTATCCAACTCCTTTAAGGATCTCATTTCTGAGGGCCTCATCATTTTTATAAATTCTTTTCAATTTCGCCACCCCTAACTTTTGTAACACTTAAAAAATATCAACCACCCATTCAATTATACATAATTTTTTCATAAATTTTAATACATTTATCTACAAAATTCGACAGATTATTACTTTTTGTCTGATCCAAGGACCTACTACTCACCTATTTATATTAATTATTTAGTAGAGTTTTACGATTATTCTTAAGAATACTTTAGCAGATTGTCTTTTTTCGTATAATGGTATATAATTATGCCGTGGTATTAGTACCTGGTCATAACATCTCATAATAAGGAGTGTTTTTATGCAATTACAAAAATTATTTTGAAATTCAGGCGGCATTTGAGAAAGAAATTGTGTCTAATACATCTATAGAAGAAAACGTTGTGGGAGAAGAAAATGTCTTAGATATTCATTTTCTAGCACTTCATGTAAAAATAGGAGAGCTTGCTAACTTAACAAAATGTTATAAATATTATCACATTAAACCCAACTTGCCTAAACACAAACTGGTCATACGCTATAGCGACGTACTTAGATATTTACTTTCTTTAGGTAATCGCCATCAATTTAACATGATTCAAACAGCTGATCTTAATACGCAATTGAAAGTACAGATGTCATTCAAGTTCTTTTCATGTATTATCGATCATATGGCTTCACTGAAAAAAGCAATCCGTAATGACCATTACGTTGAAGCTCTTAATCTTTACATTACCATTTTCTCTTACTTTGTTCATTTGGGTAGTTTGCTTCAATTAACAGAAGAAGATATTCAGAATCATTTTGAAACAACACAGGTGTAGCTCATACAAAACATAAAAAACGGTGATTGTCTTTTGACAATCACCGTTTTTAAATGTATATATTACACTTTAAATTTCGTTAGTTCTTCATTCAGCTTAACCGATATTTCGTTCATTCTCTCAGCTGCCTTGGCAACTTCTTCAACAGCAACAGTCTGTTGATCCATTGATGCGTTAACTTCTTCTGAAGCTGCAGCTGTTTCTTCCGATACTGCTGATATATTACCAATTGCATTTACAATTGAATCTTTGTCATCTATCAGCTCTTCAACTGATTTCTTTATAGTTTGAATTTCTGCAACAATTGCCGATATTGATTTAGATGTTATTTCAAAGGATACATCCACATCATTTACAGCTGCTGTTTGCTCTTTTGTAAATCCACGAACGACATTCATACTCTCAACCGTTTTCGCACTATCTGTCATAATGCGTGTTACAATACCTCTTATTTCGTCCGCTGCGCCACTTGACTCTTCCGCAAGTTTACGAATCTCGTCAGCTACTACAGCGAATCCACGACCATGTTCACCCGCACGTGCTGCCTCGATAGAAGCATTTAGCGCTAGGAGATTAGTCTGAACTGCAATGGCACTAATGGTATCTAGTATTGCATCAATCGACTGTGTATTGTTGTCGAGTTGAACAATAACCTGTTCAATATTCTTATTTGCATCGTCTGTTTGTTTCGTTTTTTCTTTAAGGGCATTAATCGCTTCTGTACCATGTGTGTTAGCCAAAACAACTTCTTCTGCAGTGCCCATCATGCCACCTGTGCGTTCATCTAAATGATTAAACTTTTCAGATAAACTCTTAGCAACGATTACACCTGATTCAGCATCTTGAGCTTGGTCAGACGCACCACGCGCAATTTCTTCTACCGTTCTTGCAACTTCATCAGCTGAAGCACTGGCTTCTTCAGATGTTGCCGCTAAATTTTGTGCAGATTCTGTTACTTCAAACGAAATTTCCTGAATGCTTCGAATAAGTACGCTCAACTGGTCAAGTGTGTCTTTGAAGTAAACCCCAAGTCTTCCTATCTCATCTTTTGTATGGACGTTTATTTCAGTCGTTAGATCGCCTTCCTTAACTTGTTCCATTGCTGCAAGAACTTTACGTATACGACTTGTCAGTCCATTGGCAAACACAAAGGATATACCCAGAGCAACAACCAAAGTAATGATTCCTATAATAACTAGGCTGTTTAATATTGATTTTGCATCCTTCTCAAATTCACTTTCGTTAATAATCCCTACCATGGTCCAATCGAAAGCATCTATCTTATGTAACAATGCATAGTTTCCGCCTGAAAGTTCTACTATTTCATCGTTATTTTGAATACCAGTTAATATTTTGCTAAACATTTCAGCTTGTTTATCATAACTCGCTAAAACATCTCCTTCAATCTCATTGAGTGATGCATCCAAATTGGTTCCTATTAAATTATTATCAGAATACGTCATAACACCATTGGCTTGGTCTATTAAAAAGGCATAACCACTCTCACCAATTTGAATTTCATTCAGCTTTTCAGACATTGTTTTCATAGAAACATCTAGGCCAACAACCCCTGCAGACCCTCCCTTTGGATCTTTAACAGGTATTGCAACTGATATAACTAAATCGCCTGTTGTCGAATCTGGGTATGGCGCTGTCCAAATAAGATCTTGAGCTGCAACAGCATCTTTGTACCACGGTCTTATTCTTGCATCATAATCTCCAGGTAGTTCACCATCTGGACGCATGAGCATGTTGCCATTTTCCGTCCCCATATAAGCCCACAAACATCTTTGTTCACGTCTGTTAAGTCACTTAACTGCTCCCACATGCCGACTTTATATGGATCATTTGCATACTGCTCTTTAAACAGATCATCGTAACCAACATTTCTTTGTAATTCTACTGGTTCAACAGGTTCAGCTTCTTCATCAACTACACTGACTACACCTGTGTTTACATTTTGAAATTACTATTTGCTGCTAACACACGCTCAACATCCTCAAATCTTTGTAAGAAGTTAAGTATTGACGTTTCAGTTTGTAAGACCAACTGATTTGAAGACGCTTGAAGATTGTCTTCCAAGATATCTTTTGACTTGTTGTACATTGTAAAACCCATAATAATAAGCGGCACCAGAATTAGTAAAACAAACATACTCAATTAACCTAAATCCGATACCGCCTTTTGATTTTTTCCTGTTACTTTTTTTTACGTCTCTTTTCTCTGACATTCAAATCCCCCCACACTTTACAATGATTTTTATCACTGATTATAAACATTATACCTAAATAATTGTATAATCCGAAGCAATTTTCGACAATTTTCGTATAATTTTCGACAAAATCAGCAAAAAAAGTTAAAAGTGGCTAGCTCATTATGATGAGATAGCACTGATTGTTTTACTTATGTGAACAATTTGCTTACAGAATCATTATTGAAAATACGACGAATCGACTCTGCAAAAAGGGGTGCAACTGATAATATTTTCATTTTATCAAGGGTTTGATCTTCAGGCTGTTTTAATTGTATCAAGCACAACGAGTTCTTAATTACAGAATTCTCTATGCGCTCATAAGCAGGGCCCGATAATACCGCATGTGAACAACATGCATATACATCTTTTGCACCTAATTCGATTAAGGCAGAAGCACCACTCGTAATGGTCCCAGCAGTATCAATCATATCATCGATTAAGATAACATTTTTCCCTTCTATTTCACCAATGATATTCATAACTTCAGCAACATTGGCTTTAGGTCTACGTTTATCAATTATTGCAATAGGAGCATTTAGACGATCTGCAAATTTACGCGACCTTGTAACACTACCTAGGTCTGGTGAGACAACAACTAAGTCTTCTATTTGTAAACTCTTGAAGTACTCAGCTAAAATAGGTCCACCAATTAAGTTATCAACTGGAATATCGAAGTATCCCTGAATTTGCGCAGCGTGTAAGTCCATTGTAAGTACACGATCCGCACCTGCTGCAGTAACAATATCTGCAACCAATTTTGCTGAAATTGGATCTCTTGCTTTTGCTTTACGGTCTTGTCTTGCATAGCCATAGTATGGCATAACAACGGTAATACGACCTGCAGAAGCTCTTTTCAACGCATCAATCATTATTAAAAGTTCCATTAGGTAGGTATTTACATGTGGTGGACTTACAGATTGTACTATGAAAACATCTACCCCACGTACTGTTTCATTAATGTTTACTGATATTTCGCCGTCACTAAAACGTGATACACCAGCATCACCTAATGGTATACCTAGCTCTTTACAGATTTTTTTGCAAGATCAGGGTTCGAGTTACCCGAAAACACCTTGATCTTCCTCCCTCTCGTATGCATGCTACTCCTCCTGTGAGTTTCCTGAACATATCCTTACAATCGGATTCAGGCATTAAATACACTTTTCAATACACTCTATAACATTTTCAAGCAATTCTATCTCTATTTTTAACGGCTCTTCGCTGTTTGCGAAGGACCCAATCCTTTTTGTTCTCTTGTTTTACACGTGCAACTGCCAAAGCATTCTCAGGCACAGTTTTTGTCACCGTTGACCCTGCAGCAACATAAGCATTTTCTTCAACTGTTACTGGAGCAACCAAATTGACATTGCATCCTACAAATGCGTTATCTTTAATTACCGTTCTATGCTTCTTTTGTCCATCATAGTTTACAAATACAACACCGCACCCGATGTTTACATTTTTACCAACATCTCCATCTCCAATATAAGACAGGTGAGATACTTTAGAATGATCGTCAACACGTGAATTTTTAACTTCTACAAAATCACCAATTTTAACGTGTTTGCCAATATCACTCTTAGGCCTTAGATAAGCATAAGGTCCAATATTGGTATGACAATCCACTTTACTTTCTATTAAAGTAGAATCCTTAATGGTAATGCCATCTTCAATGTGCGTATCTTGAATATGTGCATTAGGACCGATTTCACAATCTTCACCAATACGTGTTTTACCCTTTAAATAGGTACCCGGATAAAGGACAGTATCACATCCAATTTCTACATATTTTTCAACATAGGTATTGCCAGCATCTATAATCGTTACACCAGCTTCCATGTGTTCAACAAGAATACGGCGTCTTAATATACCCTCAGCTCTTCTAACTGAACACGTGAATTAATGCCCATGACTTCGGTATGATCTTCAGTTAAATAGGCAGATGTTTTTAAACCTTCTTTAACTAATATTTCAAATGCATCAGTTAAATAATATTCTGCCTGGTCATTTGTATTTGAAATGTTCTTGAGAGCACGTTTAAGATCTGCTGCTTCAAAACACATAATACCTGTATTTATTTCTTTAATTTCACGTTCTGTTTCTGATGCATCACGGTGCTCAACAATTTTTAACACCGATTCTTGGCTTTCATCTCTTACAACTCGACCATAACCATATGGATTATCCATTGCTGTAGTTAATACCGTAGCGCTACATTTATGCTGAATATGATGTGCTACAAAAGCTTCTATGGTACTTTGACGAATAAGCGGTACATCACCTAGCAAAACAACAATTTGCCCTTTGTCTGGCAATTGGTCTTCTGCCATCATTACTGCATGACCAGTCCCAAGCTGTTCTTCTTGAAGTGCAAATGTTACTTGACGATGACTTAATGCATCTTTAATAACCTCAGCTTTATATCCAATGACAAGAACCTTATGTGAACAATGAATAGCATCCATTGTATCGACAATGTGCTCGATCATAGGCACACCAGCTAATTTATGTAAAACCTTTGGTGTTTTCGACTTCATACGTTTGCCTTCACCTGCGGCAAGTACAACAACACTAACATCCTTCATTAGGGAATGTCTCCTTTATTTTCTCTATTTGTGGATTCTATTTAATAGACCCCGTCATAACACGCATCAATTATAACATGTTTATTCTAATAATTCACGAAAACCAGAATTATTTATGGAATCATCGAGAAAGATTCTAGCCATTTGGAATTACTTTGTTTCAGATTTTTTTTGCTGTACTTGGAGTACCTGCAAAGAAATGCACTTTTGCTACGGTTAGTACAGTTATAAAATTATGGAGCAAAGTAAACCAAAAGGGCGAAGAAGGTTTACGATGATTTCCATGAATAATTCGGGTTAAACTATATTATCCTAAATTATTCGTGTATATATAAACAAAAACAACCCAACAATGAAAACATTGTTGGTTGTTATATGTAATTAATTATTCAAGTACAAAACTGTCATTAAGCGGATTCCCAAATTCTACAACGGCTGATTCTTCAGAAATAATTCTCGCCTTCTGATATTCTTCAAAAATAATATTTTGAAGCATAGACCGCGTATTAGAATTAATTGGGTGTGCGATATCTCGATAATCTGCTTCCCCTACTTTTCTACTTGGCATTGCTACGAATAAACCATTTTGACCTTCAATGATCTTAATGTCATGAACTACAAAAGCATCATCAAATGTTACCGATACAACTGCCTTCATCTTTCCTTCGTCACGCAGCTTTCTAATTCTTACGTCCGTTACATTCATCAAAATTCCCTACCTTTCATGCAATAACTCGATTCCATTATCATTTTTTTATGTACCGAGTTTTAACTGAGTCACTTGATTCATGTTGATGAGCGCACGCATTTGCAATTAATCTGATTCCACCTCTAATTATTCTCCGATTACCAAACTTAAACTCCTAAAAATACCTTTCTCTTTATAATTGTATTTTACTGAATTTTATGTTTTTGAAAAATCTGATCTACAAATACACACTAAATGGTGCAGATACATTATGTTAATTTTATGTACACATGTTCATTACGCTATTTTCATCACTCTTACATATGTCATTATCCAACAACTTCATGGTCTGCATTTTTTCTTACTTACTTCTAATATACATTTTTCTCCAAAAAAATCAATTCTCCTTTTCCAAATTTTGAGATTAGGTTGTTTTTTTTGAAAGCCTCAACTTTTTTCACTATCAAATCTTTCACTTGGGAAAATCCGTATTCCTTCGTCATAACTTCTTTCATCTAACGTTAATAGTGAAATATAATCACTCACCATTTTATCTTGTGGTTCGATTGTTTCTATTAAAACCCCAATCCCTTTTACGTTTGAATCAAATTCATTGATTAAGTCTACGAGTCCCTTCGCCGTACCGCCACCTTTCATAAAGTCATCGATAATCAAGACATTTGATCCTTTTTCAATGGATCTTTTCGGTGCATACATCGTCCGCAACTTACCCGTAGTGCCCGATACATAGTTTATACTTAATGTCGAACCTTCCGTTACTCGGTTTTCGTTCCGAACAATGACAAGCGGCACATTTAAGGCATGCGCCGTCATCATTGCTATAGGTATACCCTTTGTTTCGACAGTTATAACATAATCTATTGAATTTTTCATAAAATATTCTGCAAATATAGAACCAATCTTAGAAACATAGGCTGGATTATATAAAACATCGGTCAAAAAACAAGAATCCACCTGGTATAATTCTTTTGGTATCGTTAATAGCCTCACATATATCATCCAACAAAATCCCTATATCTTCTTTACTTGAAAATGGTTCATAACGCACACCACCTGCTGCTCCTGGTATGGTTACTACTTTTCCAATAGCCATTTTATCCATGAGTCGTTTAACAATAACTAAATCTTCGCTACTGTTGATTTAGCAGCATTAAATAACTCTGTAAAATAAGATAAGGTAAATACCTTATTGGGTGAATCCGAAAGCACTTTTACCAATGCACCAATTCGTTCGTTTCGTTTAA
>LQAH01000231.1_pt1 | contig 15316 bp, 23 predicted proteins | sample 1535791 | NCBI WGS metagenome assembly LQAH01 (sample SAMN04331585, study PRJNA305678) | bioreactor metagenome | isolation source: bioreactor_4 inoculated with Wadden Sea sediment 2nd replicate of a... | place: Germany:Bremen
TTCCGTTGTCAGAATCTACAATTGCATGGATTGCAATTTGATACTCCGCGGATTTTTCCTTTTTTCGCTGAACATTTCCTCTTTGTTATTAATGGAATCAGTAATTATTTTTATAACATTATTTATGTTTTCATCTTCATGAACCGGAAAAATTCTCTCCAGCTGCATTTCCAGAGCCATGTTGTAGATTTTTAGAACAATAGAATTATATTTTTATATAATAGCAGAAAATAACACCTGAATTTTTTATTGAAAAGAAAAAAGTTCCGGCCTTTTTCCCCCCTCATCTGTTGATGTTCCCTTGCCTGCAGATTCTATAAGGTTTTTTTTGTATAAGTTTCTCATTCAGCTTCATTACTGTTGTTCTTGAGAGCTTTACTTTTTAGTAAGTTCCGCAACAGTCATTTCCTGGTTGTTTCTATAGATGTCCAGAATTATTTTGAGGTTGTTTCTTTCTTATTGTTTTCGGCTTATTTCCAGTTGTCCGGGTCATAAAAGATATTATAGCATTGGGTTTTTAAAAAAAACAAGCATAGTTTTGTAATAAAGTTGCGTAACTATGTTGTATAAAACTGTTGACAAATAAAATATCTATGTTACAATTTTTATTACATAAAACCTGAATATTGTTATAGAAAATCCTAATATTGCCTTAATTACCATAAGGAGACAGCATTAATGATTAACAAGAAAAACTTTGCAGTAAACAGAATGACATATCCTGTTCCCATGATGGATGATTTTTTTGCTCTTGTAAAAGAAGCCGGTTTGAATAAGGTTGAGCTTAGAAATGATCTTATAGGCAAGGGAATTATCGATAGTCTTGATGCTGCGGAATTCAATATAATAAAAAAACAAATACGGAATTGAAATAGAAACAATAAATGCGGTCCAGAAATTTAACCTCCCTTCAAATTTTGATTATGCCTACAAAGAGATTGAAGATTGGATTGCTCTTTCAAAGGAAATAGGATGTAAAGCTCTTATTCTCTGCCCTAATAATGATGTTAATGATAAAAGATCTGCTGATGAATTTCTTGCAGATACAGCAGAAGCTCTTAAAAAATATGGAAAACTGTTTAATGACAGCGGAATTACAGGACTTGTTGAGCCGCTTGGTTTTGAAGAATGTTCATTAAGATCTAAGAAACTGCAATTGAAGCTATAAAAGCATCAGGATTCAGCGGCGTTTATAAATTGTCATGACACATTTCATCATTACCTTGGACAGATAATGAAGCTATCCTGAATATACAGGACTTGTCCATGTATCAGGAGTAGAGGCTGATGTTGAAGATTCTGAAATGAGAGATATGCACAGAATTCTTGTTTCAGATAAAGATAAACTGAAAAATAAAGAACAGATAAATGAACTTGTTTCCGGCGGATATAACGGTGTTTTCGGCTTTGAACCTTTCTCTGAGGAAATTCATTTGCTGAAAAAAATTTGAAATTCTCGACTTAAATTGAGAATACTATTAATTATGTAACTAAGTAATATAACAATATGGAAATCATCTGCTTTTAGAAAAACTATTGTTTTTCATTACCGTGTATCAATTACTTTTCTTTTAAGTAACTGATTTCTATTCAGCTGTTTGTTTTTCCGGAACAAAACAGCTGAAAATACTTAATTAGTTTTTATTCCATAAAGGGGATTCCCTTTATGGGGCAAATATCCCCTGTAAGGGGATGTAAAAATTAGGAGGATTTATAAATGAAAAAGAAGATTCTGGTTATGTTTCTGCTTGCTGCTATGTTGGCACCTGCTTTTGCAGGAGGACAGAAAGAAGACGGAAAGATTAAAGTCGGTATTACAATGGCAGCTTTTGCTGATAACTTCCTTACTTACTTAAGAGAAGCTATGGAAGATTATGCTGACGAAAGAGATGATCTTGTCGTATTTACAGAAGATGCTAAGTCAGACGTTGCACAGCAGATGGCTCAGATTGAAAACTTTATTGCTCAGGATTACGATGCAATTATTGTTAACCCTCAGGATACAGAAGCTACTTCGCTTATGACAAAAAAATGTCTGGAAGCTGGTATTCCTCTTGTTTATGTAAACAGAGCTCCTGAAGTAGATGTACTTCCTGAAGGCGTTTACTATGTAGGTTCAGATGAAGAATATGCCGGTACACAGCAGGGTCTCGTGCTTGCAGAAAAAATGGGCGGCGAAGGTAATGTTGTAATTCTTCTTGGAGAGCTTGCTCACAGCGGTACAAAAGGAAGAACAAAAGGTGTAAAAGCTGTATTTGCTAAACATCCTGGTATCAAAGTCCTTGATGAACAGACAGGACTCTGGCAGAGAGATAAAGGTCTTGACCTTGTAAGTAATTGGCTCACAGCTGGTCTTAAGATTGATGCAGTAGCTGCAAATAATGATGAAATGGCTATCGGTGCAATCATGGCTCTTAAAAACGCAGGTCTCAAACCTAATGTTGATGTATTTGTAGGCGGTGTTGATGCAACTCCTGATGCTCTTGACTTCATCGAAAAAGGTGACATGACTGTTTCTGTATTCCAGAATGCAAAGGGACAGGGTATCGGTGCTATAGAAGTAGCATATAAAGTAGCAAAAGGCGAAGCAGTAGATCAGGAAACATGGATTCCTTTTGAACCTGTTACATCTGATAACTACAAAGAATACAAAATAAGAATAACTGATTTATAAGAGCTTTTCATTTCTTGAAAAGCTCTTTCTTTTAAAATTATATGGGACAATATATGGAATATATTCTAGAAATGACTGAAATCAGAAAGGAATTTCCAGGTGTACTTGCACTTGATGATATTCAGTTAAAGGTAAAACCCGGTACTGTTCATGCTCTGATGGGTGAGAACGGAGCAGGTAAGTCAACACTCATGAAAATAATCATGGGTATATTCAAAGCAGATAAAGGAACTGTTCTTGTAAAGGGAAAAGAAGCTAATATTATTAACACAAAGACTGCTTTTGCTCATGGTATTTCAATGATCCACCAGGAGTTAAGTCCTGTCCCTTACATGACTGTTTCTGAAAATATCTGGCTTGGCAGGGAATTTAAAAAAGGGCCTTTTGTTGATCATCAGATGATGCATGACAAAACTGTAGAGCTTCTAGAACACCTGGAGCTTGATATTAATTCCGATGAGAAAATGGTTAACTTGAGTGTTGCACAGACACAGATGGTTGAGATAGCCAAGGCTATTTCTTATGATTCAGACCTTATAATTATGGATGAACCGACTTCTGCGATCACAGAAAAAGAAGTTCATCACCTTTTCAGGATTATTAATGAACTGAGATCTAAAAACATTGCAGTTATCTATATTACTCACAAGATGGATGAAGTATTTGAAATCTCTGATGAAGTTTCTGTATTCAGAGATGGTAAATATATCGGTACAGAAGCAGCTGAAAATATGACAAAAGATAAGCTTGTGAACTGGATGGTCGGCCGTGATTGAGTCAGGTTTTCATAAAGAGGAAGCTGAGATCGGTGAAGTTATGCTGGAAGTAAAAATCTTTCTTCCGGTGACAGATTCAGAGATGTTAACTTCCAGCTTAAAGCAGGTGAAATTCTTGGGATTGCCGGTCTTATGGGCGCAGGCCGGTCTGAAGTCGTTGAAACCATTTTCGGTATCCGTGAAAAAACAACAGGTGATGTTTTTGTACATGGAGAAAAAGTAAATATAAAAGCACCTCATGATGCTATTAAACATAAAATTGCTCTTCTTACAGAAGACAGAAAGTTAAGCGGACTTTTCCTTCCTCTTTCTGTTAAGGAAAATATGGAAATTGTAAGTATTGATAAATATATAAAAGCCGGTTTTATAAATCATTCGCAGGTGCTGACTGACTGTGAAGATCAGGTAAATAAACTTGCAATAAAAACTCCTTCACTTTATCAAATTACAGATAACCTGAGCGGCGGAAATCAGCAGAAAGTCCTGATTTCCAAATGGCTTCTTAATGCGCCTGATATACTGATTCTTGATGAACCTACCCGTGGTATCGATGTAGGAGCCAAGGCGGAAATTCATAAACTTATGACTAAACTGGTACAGGCTGGAAAAGCTGTTATCATGATTTCTTCAGAAATGCCTGAGGTCCTTGGTATGAGCGACAGAGTGCTTGTTATGCATGAAGGTGATCTGGTCGGTGAACTTCCCCGGGAAGAAGCAGACCAGGAAAAATATTGATGCTTGCATCAGGTGAGAAACTTAAATAATAGGATAACGAAATGAGTGAAAAAAGATAAAACTAACAGGCAAGGGATGCTAAAGAGGTAAGTATCCTTCTTATCCTGGCCGGAATTTGTTTATTATTTGAAATTTTAGGCTGGATTGTTAAAGGGGATTCATTCCTTCTGAATTTTAACAGACTTAAACTTATGATTCTTCAGATGTCTGTAATCGGTATAATTGCAATAGGGGTTACCCAGATAATTATTACCGGAGGTATCGACCTTTCATCAGGTTCTGTAGTTGCTTTTGTTGCTGTAGTTGCTGCCAGTTTCGGACAGGCTGCAAATGCTACAAGACCGTATTTTGAAAACCTTGACGGAACTCTTCCAATTATTATTCCGCTTCTTATAGGGATTGGACTTGGCGGATTATGCGGTTTTATAAACGGATTTTTAATTGCAAAGACGCATATTCCTCCTTTTATTGCAACACTTGGTATGATGGTATCAGCCCGTGGTTTTGCACAGCTGTATACACAGGTAACCTGTAAGTATGCTTAATGATTCATATCTTTCGCTTGGTGCAGGATGATGCCGGTATTATCTACCTTTCATGGCACTTATAGCACATATACTTCTTACCCAGACAAAGTACGGTAAATATGTATATGCAATCGGAGGTAATCAGCATGCAGCTGTTGTATCAGGTATCAATGTAGCTAAATACAAGATGATGATATATACATATGCAGGTATGCTTTCAGGTCTTGCTGCTATAGTTCTTTCTGCAAGAATCAATTCAGGCCAGGCTAATATGGGTGTTATGTTTGAGCTTGATGCTATTGCATCTGCAGTTATCGGGGGTACATCTCTTGATATCGGAGGTATAGGTACAATAGGCGGAACTATCATAGGTTCTCTTGTATTAGGTGTAGTAAAGAGCGGATTTATTTTCCTCGGTGTAAATGCTTATATCCAGGAAATTATCAAAGGTGCGATTATTATCGGAGCTGTAGTTCTTGATGTAATGAGAAATAAAAACAAATCAAAGTAAATTTTTGTAAAACAGAAAATATATTGATAAGGCTGTCTTTCCTGAACCGGAGGGGCAGCCTTTTTTTATGTGTGCCTGAAATAGCTCACCTGTTTGCATTAAATGCTTTTAGGCATAAACATGTTTCCGCTTAGATTCTGCTTGATGAAATAACTGTAAAAAAATATTTATAAATAACATGAAAATCATAAACAGTGTGATTTGCAATTATATGAACGTTCCCCGGAGGATTATTCAAGTTATTCTCTGTCCCGGTTTTTATATCTGCTGCCGGTATTGGTATAAAAATGAAAAAACTATGTAAAAATATGGAAACACAGTGAAAATAATGCTTTAATTAGTGAAAAAATGTTTCCAAAAATAAAAAAATATTAGATAATAGTTTTATGGAAAGACCTCGGAAAATAACTATAGAAGATGTGGCAGCTCACAGCGGATGTTCAAAAGCAACAGTTTCCCGTGTTATTAATCATGATAAAAGAGTAAGACCGGAAACTGCTCAGCATATAATGAAATCTATTGAAATACTTGGATATCATCCAAATACTATTGCCAGGGCTCTTTCCGGAGGTAAGACTTTTGAAGTTGCTGTAGTTGTCCCTGATAACTGGAAAGCACAGCCTTATTATATAAAGCTATAGATGCAATAGAGGATGTTGCAGATTCAAAAGGCTATCATATTATTCTTAAACGAAGAAAATATCTTGATTCTGTTTTAAGCCTTGTTAACCAGAAAAGAATAGACGGTCTTATTATCAGAAATATGCAGGTAGCAGATCAGGAAAAAACTCTTTTTTCAAAAATGGAAAGAATGGGTGTTCCTTTTATTCTTACCGGTCAGCCGGAAGATGATTATCCCTTTGTAAAAGCCGATAATATCGGAGGTGGAAGGGAAGTAGCTTCTTATTTCTGTGAAATGGCTTATAAAAAAATCCTTTATATCTCAGGGCCTCAGGACCATGTCGATTCTGTAGACCGTCTTGCCGGTTTAAGGGTCGGACTTGCCGAAAAAAACTTTGATCTTGCGAATCTTTCTGTTACCCCCGGAGATTACAGTAAGGAATCCGGTTATAATGCTGCAAAAAGATATTTTTCATCAAAGACAGCTGATGCAGTTTTTGCTGCAAATGACAGAATGGCGCTTGGAGCGCTGCTTTATTTCCGGGAAAACAGGATCCGGGTACCGGAGGATATCTCCCTTGCAGGGTTTGATGATAACTTTTTCTCTGAATTCCTATCCCCTTCTCTTACTTCGGTTAAGCTTCCTATGTCGGAAATAGGAACAATTGCTATGGAATCTCTTATAAGGATGATTGAAAACAGCGAAAGACCTAATATAAAAATGCTTCTGCCCAGTAAGCTTGTAAAACGGGATTCCTGTATTTCCAGAGTGTAGATATTCGTTTACCGATGCAGTCAGCAGCAGACTGTCTAGCTCTAAAATGATGATAAAAACAATAAAAAAACTGAAATATTATTTCTTTCTTCTAATTCTACAAGCTGCCGGCCCAATATCCGAAGTAAAGTATTTTTCTGTGAATTAGGTATAATCATTTAAAAATATAGATCTGCTTTATAAAAGCTCTTTTAATTTTCAAACCTGATTGTTTTTTAGTAATTGATAACTTTTTATACTTTTCTCTGTTAATAAATGAAAATTAATAACTTGACTGTAAATAGATGTGATGTATAATAAAATGTCTTATAAATGAAACCGCTTACATTATAAAAGCAAAATCAAATAGGAGGAATGATGAAAAAGTTATTATTAGTAGCTCTCATCGTACTGCTCTCTGCAGGCATGCTCTTTGCAGGGGGAAAAAGTGAAAAGGAAAAACTCGTTTTAATGACAGCAGGGGACTCAAACATGCTTGCCTTCCAGCAGAATGTTCTTGCACCTCAGTTTTCAGAAGGAAATCCTGATGTCGGCATTATGCCTGTTCATACAGGACCGGGTAATGCAGGTTCACAGAGAATTTATGAAAAGCTTCTTGCTGAAAGCAAATCAAACAAGGAAGCCTGGGATGTTGATGTTGCAGTTGTACATCAGATTTTTATGAAATGGGCTATGGAAGAAGATCTTCTTCTGAAGTTCACTGATGATATTGATACACAGCAGTATGTTACTTCCCCTTTCGCAAAAAATCTCTTGGAGTTGATGTAGAAGGTTATGCTATTCCAATGTTCCACAGCCAGACTGCACTTGCATTTAATCCCAAGTATGTAAAAACCCTCCTAAAAGCTATGAAGAGCTTGTTGAATGGGTAGAAAAGAATCCGGGAAAATTCGGCTATAACGGAGTTAAAGGCGGAGCTTCAGGTGTTTCTTTCGTAGTTGGATGGATTTACTGGAAAACAGGAAACTATGAAAACTTATTAACGGTCCTGTTGAACAGTCAGAAATTGATTCATGGGAAAGCGCTTACAAAGATCTTGAAAAATTCAACGAAAATGTAACTTATACTGCAGGTAATGTAGGTACTCTTGATGCTCTTAACAGAGGTGAAATCTGGATGGGACCTGTATGGGTGGATATGTTCTTTACTTTTAAGAAAGAAGGTAAACTTTCACCTGATACAAAATGGTTCTTCCTGAACCTGGAATGCCTGGTCAGCCTATGTACTATGTAATTCCTAAGAAAACAGCTCATCCTGAAGCTGCTAAAAATATGTAGAGTTTGCAACAAGTCCTGATGTTCAGGGTAGAGAAATTGTTGAAAGATTCAACTGGTACCCGGGAATTGACGGATCATATCTTGAAGGCAAGGTTCCTGATGCTGTGTATGACAAAATCTACAGCGATGTAACACCTAAAGATCTTCAGGAAAAGGGAAGAGCTTTCCCGCTTGCTGATTATCATACTGCTATTCTTGAATCCTACGAAAATGGGTTAAAAATAATGAGCAGTATTGCTGTAAAAGACAGGGATTTAATATCCCTGTCTATGTGTTGCTTCTTTTTCCTGCAGTTACATTCATACTTATTATGTATGCATATCCCTTTATTATGTCTTTTACAAAGAGTTTTCTTGTAGAAGGGGATGTAACTCTTGCTAACTACAGGAAATCACTTGACTTATATTCACGGGATATTTTATTTACCTTTACAGTAACTATTTTTAACAGTCTTCTGGCAACAGCACTTGGAATACTTCTTTCTGTATATTTTCGTGTTAAAGATTCTGCAATATCCAGAACTTTATCAAAGCTTTACAGAATACCGATATTTATTCCATTTGTAGTAGTTTCCCAGATGATGAACAGTTTTCTTGCGCCGCACGGTATGCTTAACCTCCTCCTTGGCAGGATGGGGCTGGTAGATCTTGATAATCCTCTGCAGCTGTTTAACTTTGCAGGTCTTTCATACGGATTCTGCTGGAAGCTTGTACCGTTTACAGTGATGATTATCTTCGGCGGTTTTCAGATGATAGATAACAGCTATATTGAAGCAGCAAGAAGTGCGGGGGCTAAGCTCCGCCATGTAATTGTTAAAATACTGATTCCAATGAACAGATCAAGCATAATGGTTGCACTTGTTCTTGTTTATTCTCAGATAGTAGGAACATTTACACTTCCCTATATGCTTATAGGGGGAAAAATACCTACAACAATTACAGTAGATATAGCACACAGAGTTAATTATTACAGAGATTTCGGTGTTGCAAATGCATTAGGCGTTTTCTCATACATCATGGTAATTATAACTGCTGTCTATTACCTGCGAATGAATATTAAAGATGCTAAATCAGAACAACCGAAATTTTAGCGTCAGTCAGAAGGAAAAAAATGAAAGGTAAAAGATTTTATATAAACTGGGGATTTGAGATAATTTTATTTATATTATCTATTTTAATCCTGTTCGGACCTATGCTGAGTCTCGGACTGTGGTCAGTTGCCGAGAAATGGTTCTGGCCCCATATTTTCCCGCAGGAAGTGGGATTTTCATACTGGGCGCAGGCCTTAGGTATACAGAAAAGCTTTGCAATCGGGGCTGTAAGTATTGTTCCTGCATTTTTAAGGTCAATTGCTATTGCAGTAGTAACTGTAATTCTTTCAATGGGAATTGCAATACCTGCAGGTTATGCTCTTGCCAAGTACAAAGTTCCGTTTGCAAGTGTACTTCTTCTGCTGTTTTTAATGCCTAATGCATTTCCGCAGCAGCCGATATTTGTAAACCTCTTAAGTATTTTTACAAACTGGGGCTTAGCCGGAACTGTAGGCGGCGTTCTTATGGTCCATGTCCTGGTAGGCCTTGTTTACGGAGTGTGGATTACGAGTTCTACATTCAAGGCTATACCGAACCATTTAATTGAAGCTGCCAGAAGTGTAGGGGCAAGCAGCAGAGTTGCTTTTATGAAGGTTACTCTTCCTCTTGCAGCTCCCGGTCTTCTTGCAAGTTCTGTATTTGTCTTTATCACATCGCTTGATGAGTTTACAGGAACCTTTTTTATAGGTCTGCCGTTTGTGAATACGCTTCCGCTTACACTTTATTCTGCAAGCGGTACAAATATGCAGTTTGCATCAGTTATCGGGGTGCTTCTTTTAATCCCGAGTATTTTATTTATGACACTTGTACAGAAGCTTCTTAAAGCGGAATATGTCGGCGGTATGGGCTGATAGGTTAGGAGAAATTATGTCAGATCTTAAGAATTAAAAACATATACAAAAAATACGGTAAAACACAGATTCTGAACGGTTTAAGCCTTGATGTAAAGGACGGAGAACTTGTAACGCTTCTCGGCCCTTCAGGATGCGGAAAAACAACAACACTCAGGTGTATAACAGGATTTCTAATGCCTGATAAGGGAAACATCCTTATCGGTGATAGAGATATAACAGATATTCCTCCTGAAAAAGGGGAATCGGTCTGGTGTTTCAGAATTATGCTCTCTGGCCTCATATGACAATACGTGAGAACCTTTCCTTCGGGCTTAAACTGAAAGGTATGGAGAGCAGCAGGATAGAAGAAAAGGTAAAAGAGGGGCTTGGTATTGTTAAGCTTGACGGATATGGGGACCGATACCCCCGGCAGCTTTCAGGCGGTCAGCAGCAGAGAGTTGCACTTGCCCGTGCGATTGTACTTGAACCGGATATCCTCCTCCTGGATGAGCCCCTCTCAAACCTTGATGCATTGTTAAGAGAACAGATGAGATTTGAAATTGGTCAGATTCATAAAAAATACGGGATAACAACTGTATATGTAACTCATGACCAGACAGAGGCTATGGTAATTTCAGACAAGATTGTAATTCTTGACAAGGGTGAAATTATGCAGGAAGGCGCTCCGTCAGATATCTATGCAAACCTGAAAATAAATTTGTAGCTGGATTTATGGGTACAACTAACTTTGTGACTGCTTCTGTTAAGGAAAATGACGGAAACCGCTATGTAATGACTACAGAAAGCGGAAAGCTTTTTAAATGTGTAGGTTCTGATACTGTTTCCAGCGGTAGCGGAGAAATTGCTGTACGGCCAGAAATATCAGTTTCTGTTCTACATCAGAAACCGGTGACAATGTATTTAATGCAAAGGTAACAAGAGCATCTTATACCGGGGATATGGTTGACTATGAGCTTGATTTTGACGGAATTGCATTAAGAGCTAGAGGCGGAGTCAAGGAAAGGTCTGAAGCCGGGGATAATGTTGTTATTAAAATTGATGCGGAGCAGACTCCTGTTCTTTTTAAGTAAGTAATATGCGAATTGAAGATTTTACAATAGAAAAATATAAATCAGGGGAGCTGTTTGAAGCAGTTCCCCACTTTAAACTTCTCAAAAATGTGATTGAAAATGATTCTGTTCATAATAATGACAGTGTATATAATCACACCTTAAGTGTTGCAGAAAATGTTTTATATATTGCAGGTATAAATAAGCTTTTTGCAGATTATTTCAGCCGGCTTGTAAAAACAGAACAGTTCTTCAGCTGGTAACAGCTGCTGCGCTATTTCATGATATTGGAAAAGTTTCTACTTTTACTGTTTCTGAAGGAATAACATCATGTGATGGCCATGAAGAGGTCAGTTATAATCTGGTGAGCGGCTATTTTCAGAATGTGGAAGGGGATTCTGGTGAAAAGGAAGTTATTAAGGAAATTGTCAGACAGCATGCAGTTTTCTATCCTTATATAGAAACTGAGAATAAGAACATTGAAGATGATTTTAACCGGCTGGAAAATGAACTTGAATTATATGCGGAACTTCTTCTTTTCTGTATCTCTGATATCAGAGGATCCCAGCTTGAAGAAAAGAATCCTGAAGTTTTTGAATTCAAAAACAGTTTTTATAATGTCGAAGCTTGAGGAATATATTAAAAAAAATTAAACTGTTTACAGAATCAGCTGTAAGCAGTTTTATAAGTATTGTTTATGGGAATTAAAATTTCCTTCAAAAAATCATCTGATAATATAGAAAGCTTCTTTTATGAACTGCATATTAAAAGTAAAAAAATACCGGCTGTAAAAAGCTGTTAAGCTGAAAGCAGTGATTGTCCTATCAGCTTTATATCGCTGTGATTCATTATATAAATCTGCAAAATCTTTTGATGTTGTAATTTTTTTCAGTTAAAACCAGTCCGCCTCTGGCTATATCTGTATACTGATGAAAATCTGATCCGGAAAGCATTCTCAGATTGTTTTTTAATGCATGTCTGTATGCTGTATTGTTGTCTGAATCATGTCTGGGATTGCCGTTTATAACTTCAATTCCGTCAAGATAATCATTTTTCAACTTCCATTTTCTTTCTGAAAGGATGCGCCTGAAACATTACAATTCCTCTTCCTTTTCTGAGATTTGTAAATTCTTCGGGAGTCAGTTTGTATAGTTCCGGATTGTTATATAAAAAATCTTCATCAAGACCGTAGACAAGAAAGTCATTGGGATGGTCTGCAAACCGGAGTTCAATACCCAGAAGTATATTTAATCCTGCTGTCTTGCCGCATTCTACCGCAGTTCTGTACCCGGAAAGATATGAATCAACTTTTTCCTTCCAGCTGTCTGTTGCAAGAGAGTCAAAATATTCTTCATGATAATGATCTGTAATAATTATTGCGTCATAATTCTTTTCTTTGTAGAGTTTTACTACTTCCTTTGCCGGGATTTTTCCGCAAGGGCTGACTTCTGCTGTATGTACGTGCGTATCAATTCTGTATGATGTCATTTTAAACCTCTGTTCATAATAGGCAATATATATAAAATCATATGAAGATAATATGAATCAGTTTTATAGTCAATCCTGGTAACAGGGGCTCTTTGTTTTCATATGTCTTAAAGCTTCACAGCACTGTGAATATGATTTACAATAATATCATTCGAAAAGGAGCAGGTGGGATCGATGGCTAAAGATAAACAAAGGCTTAGAAAAAGGATCTGGTTGATAATATCTTTCTTCTTTTTTCAAAAGAATTTGACCGGCAGGATGAAGTTGATGATATAAGGAATATTAGAATACCTGTTGAAAAAGTAAGCAGTTTTTTAAGTGATAATTTCAACCTGAGCTACAGCAGTAATAATTTATATTTTTACCCAGCTGCGGAGTTTTGAAGAAGAGAACAGTCTTAAGCTGTTTGAAAAAATTGCAGATCCTTCCGGTACAACAGAATTTTATATTTCTGTTTACAGGGGTATAAACAGTTTTAATCAGAAAAATTTCTTTATACAGCATCAAAACTTAAAATAACAAACGGATTATATGAAAGAATAGAGCATTATATAAAAGAAGAAATAAAAGAGCCTTAATATACTTCTGGGTGCTGGAGTTGTCATCCATCATCTTGCATCGCTTATATTGGAAAAGGGACGGTTTCTTGATATTGAATTTAATTTATATACCCACAGCACTGCAATCCTGGATCTATTTATGCAGCCTGAAGCTGAATTTGAAAAATTTTTAATATTTATACAAGAACAGGCAGGGTAGATATAAAGAATTTTACAATAAATGATCAGTTTACAGATTATTACAGTGAGGTTGATTTTGATTTTATTTTTCAGGGGACAAGCTGTATTTATAATAACTGTCTTTATGTAAGTTCAAAAGATGAAAGTCTTATCAAGCATGATATTCTTCAGAAAGGAAGGGGGGAAAAGATACTGGTGCTTCTTAAAAAGGAATTCCGGGATAAAGAGCCTGAAACCATGCACCGGTACGGTTTTATAACAGATTATAATTACCTGATAGTACCTGAAAAGGGAGACGGATCAGGGCATAAAAACTGTGATGCTATTTTTGATAAGTATAAGGATCATCTGAGTCCTGAGATTATTCATTATAATTATACAATTTATAGAAATATTTAAAATATTAAATCCTTTTCAGGAGGAAACCGGCTTTTTCTAAAATAATACAGCTGTTCTAAACAAACAGAATCTGTATCAGCTGCTTTTAAAAGCCGGAATAAAAGAAGAAAATACTGTCCTCAAATACGGACAGTATTTTCTTTTGTATAGACTGCAGGATATTAAGATTCAGCATTATGCTGAGCATTATTTATTTGAGTGTTTTTATTCTTTCAAAAACATCAGCTTCTGTTCCTGAAAATCTTCCCGGGTTTTCCATTTTCATGCTTGTAAGAGCTGCACAGAATTTAACAGCTTCTTCCGGTCCTTCTTTAAGTCTTCTTGCAAGGTATGAAGCAAAGCATGTATCACCTCTTCCTGTTCTTCCGGAAAGGTTTGAAGGATTAAAAGGCGCTCTGTAGAATTTTCCGTCTTTAAGAATGAGAACTTCTGTATTATGAGTAACCATAATTTCTTCAGCTCCCCATTCCGCCAGCATTTTTGCCCCCTTTTCCCTGTCAGCAGTTCCTGTCATTATTTCAACTTCTGCCGCATCTGTTTTAAGGAAACTGATTTTAGGAAGAAGTTCTTTTTTTCTTTTCCCAGTCGTTGAAAAGCAGTTTGCCGTCTTCGTTGCATCTTAAAAGACCCTGAGCATCAATAGCTACTTTGCCTTTGTCCGCGAGGAAGCTTATCATTTCATCAGGAATTTCATCTCTGAATAGGCCTGCAAGGTGATAAATTTCAGCTTCATTTTCCGGTACATCATCAGTTGTAAAATAATCTGCCTGTGAAATAAGAGTTACTTTTCTTCTTTCTCTGTCTTCAGTCAGATAAATATTTTCGATAGAAGTAGATTCTTTTGATTCAATAATTTTTACATCAGTTTTTTCATCTTCAATATACTGGATATCTTTCCAGTCTTCTTCAGCTGCTTTTGTTACTACAAGAACATCAGCTCCTGCTCTGGCTGCTGATGCAGAAGAATATATTACCGGACCGCCTGTAAATCTTTCCTCTTTTTCATCTCCGCCTCTATAAATCATAATGTCTTTGGAGACATGCCCTATCATGATAATATTATATTTTTTCATTTCTTCTTCTCCTGACAATAATTATAATGAAAAAATCTGAAAAAAAATAAAAAAAATAATAGTAAAAATTCGAATATTATTCCTAATGCATTTAAGAATCAGTAAGGATTCTAATTACGGTTTTAAATTTAAAATAATGTGTAAAAGAATTGATATAATCTGCAGAATTTTTCATTTTTATTCGAAAAAAACTGCATAAAAATAAAAAAATATTTATTCTTATCTTTTTTGAATAACAATTAACTTATTATTTAAGTATGGATGTAATTGAAGAATACTTCGGAACTTTTGATGGAAATGAAATTAAAAAAATAACATTAAAAAATGATGCAGGAGTATCGGTTTCTTTATTAAATTACGGAGCTGTTATTCAGTCGATAATTGTTCCGGACAGGTTCGGAGAATTCTCGGAGATATCAATTAATTATCAGACTCTTGAAGAATATATTAATGATACAAAGTATCTCGGGGCAACTATAGGGCGTTTTGCTAACAGGATTAAAAACGGGACTTTTGTTTCTGACGGAAAAAAATATCAGCTGAGCAGAAATGAAAACGGAAAGAATCATCTTCACGGAGGATTTGAAGGATTTAATAAAAAAGTCTGGACTTATGAAAGCTGGAGCAATAACAGAAATTGCCAGTGTCCGGATGAAATACAGCAGTCCTGACGGCGAGGAGGGTTATCCGGTAATCTGGATGTTGAATTACATTTACCTTGATAAAA
>LQAH01000232.1_pt1 | contig 15241 bp, 15 predicted proteins | sample 1535791 | NCBI WGS metagenome assembly LQAH01 (sample SAMN04331585, study PRJNA305678) | bioreactor metagenome | isolation source: bioreactor_4 inoculated with Wadden Sea sediment 2nd replicate of a... | place: Germany:Bremen
AAGGCACCCCAGACTTACGACGGAGTGGTGCAGGGTATTGCCGATATCGGAATGACGGTCCTGGCCTATTCCAGGGGACGGTTCCCGGTTGCCGCCGCCATTGACCTGCCCATGGGGTATACATCCGGCGTTCAGGCCACCAATATTGCCAACGGCGTACTCGAAAAATTCGATCCCGAAGAATTCAAAGACACGGAACTGATGTTTCTTCACGCCCACGGACCCGGATTGTTGCATACCCGTGACAAGGCAGTGAATACCCTGGACGATCTCAAGGGCCTGAAAATCAGAGGCACCGGTACCAGCGGCAAGGTAGTGGCGGCTCTGGGCGGATCACCTGTGGGGAAATCCATGGGTGAAACCTATCAAATGCTGCAAAAAGGCGTGGTGGATGGATCCATGCATCCGGTGGAAGCCAACAACGGATGGAAGCTCGGCGAAGTGGTCAACTATATGATCCAAAACTTCTCCACCGCATACACCACCACCTTTGCGGTATTCATGAACAAGAATAAATGGGACAGCCTGACTCAGACACAGCAGGACACCATCCAGGCCATCAATGCGGAATTTGCCTTGAAACACGGACAGGCATGGGACAAAGCCGATGAGCTCGGGATGGAATTCTTCAAAGAAAAAAAAGGAGAAGTCATCTCCCAGTCGGATGCGGAAGCAAAAAAATGGGCAGACCAGGCAGTCATCGTCATTGATGAGTACGTCAAAAGCGTCTCAGAAAAAGGAATTGATGGACAGGCCATCGTAGATTATATCAAAGCCAATCTTTAACAATTATGCCGGTTTCAATATGTCCGGCAGCATGACTGACAGCCCGGCCGGGTGGTTTTCCGCCGGGCTGCCTGATGCCTGACACTCCTGACAATAAAACCGACTACTTTAAAAACAGGATGAATTATGCGTGTTATTTCCCAGGCGTTGAACAAATTTTCCGATTTGCTGAAACTGATCGGCGCCGTCGCCCTCACTGCCATGATGATGCTGACAGTGGTGGATGTCATCGGCCGGTTTTCAAATCACCTATTTTCGGTTCCGTGGAACTGGTGGGTTTTCTGGCAACCATTGTCGTGGCTGCCGCCCTGCCCTATACCTACAAAATGGATGGCCATGTGGGGGTGGAAATCCTGGTCCGGCTGCTGTCAGAAAAGATTCAGGTCGGAATCGATATTTTCACTCGGACCCTGACGCTGATCCTGTTTATTCTGATCACCTGGCAGATGTTTCTGTACGCTGAAGATATTTATCAGACCGGTGAGGTGTCCATGAATCTGGAATTTCCCATCTATTACATAGTCTATCTGCTGTCTTTCGGGCTGTTGGTCTTCACCATCACTATTTTGGAGGCCATTGTTCAAGACATAACGAAATTAAGAAAGATGAGTCAAAAATGAACCCGACACTTATTGGCATCATCGGTATCCTTATCATGATCCTCATGTTTCTGACCCGGATGCCCGTGGCGTTTGTCATGGCCAGCGTGGGATTTGCGGGGTTCTCGATCATGATCACTACGGATGCCGGCCTTGTCCTGTTGTCCCGAAACATCTACGAAACTTTTGATTCTTACGATCTGACCACCATTCCACTGTTTATTCTCATGGGACAGCTGGGGTTCAACTCCGGCATCAGCAAACGATTGTACAATGCGGGATACAAATTTCTGGGAAGCATCCGGGGCGGACTGGCCATGGCCACGGTTTCCGCGTGTACGGCATTCGGCGCAGTCTGCGGTTCCAGCCCGGCCACCGCCGCCACCATGGCGACTGTGGGTCTGCCGGAAATGAAACGATACAATTATGATGATGAGCTAGCCACCGGATCGGTGGCATCCGGCGGTGGCATCGGCATGATCATGCCTCCGTCCGTAGTACTCATTATTTATGGTATTTTAACGGAACAGTCCATCGGGGCCCTGTTTGTGGCCGGTATCTTTCCGGCACTTCTGGTGACTCTGCTGTTCATTATCTGCATCTACATCCGCTGCCGGATTTCACCGGACCAGGGCCCGAGAGGCGAACACTTTTCCTGGTCTCAAAAGATGAAAGCGCTGCTCGGCTTGACCGAAACCCTGATCGTTTTTGTTCTGGTCATCGGCGGTATTTTCATCGGATTGTTCACACCCACAGAAGCGGCTGCCATCGGAGCGTTCGGGGTGCTGCTCATCGCGATGATCCGGCGCCAGATCTCCTGGGAGGGATTTATCAAATCCTTGATGGAAACCCTTCGGACATCCTGCATGGTACTCATGCTCATTGCTGGTGCCGTGATTTTCGGCAAATTCCTGGCCGTCACCCGGATTCCTTTTGAAATTGCCGGCTGGGTGTCGGGTCTGGAGATCTCTCCGGTACTGGTCCTCGGCGTTATCCTCCTCATCTATTTTTTCGGCGGATGTTTCATGGATGCGCTGGCCTTTGTCACTCTCACCGTACCGATCTTTTTCCGGTGGTTCTGGAACTGGGATATGATCCTATCTGGTTCGGCATCATCATCGTCATGGTCACGGAAATGGGGGTAATCACCCCGCCGGTGGGCATTAATGTCTATGTGGTCTATGGCGTGGCGAAAAACGTGCTGGATGAAGGGGTGCCGCTGGAAAAAATCTTCAAAGGGATTTTTCCATTTCTCATTGCGGTGATCATCGGCGTATTCATTCTGATCATTTTCCCGCAGATCATCATGTTTTGCCCAATCTCATGTACTGAGAACCAAGACACCCCAGTTTGAGATGAACGAGACAGAAGGCCGGAATTCATGTTGCATAATTCCGGCCTTCTGTTTTTAAAAAACCGGCATGGCCAGAGCAAGATTGCACACAACAAAACATGACAGGTTCGATGCCGGGGAATGTCCCGGCGGATGCGTTTTAAAATGTATACCCAATGGAGAAATGAACCCGGCCCGAATCCTCTCCGGTTTCAGGATTCAACCGGTATCCGTAAAGCAATCCCACCGGCCCCACAGGCGTCATATACCGCAGGCCGGATCCGACCGTATATTTGAACCCTTCGTTACGGCTGTTTCGGATGGTGTCCCGCAGGGCCCCGGCATCCACAAAAACCGGAAGTTCCAGATTCCCGCCCAGATCGATCCGAGCCTCGATGGAGCCGGCCATCCGGGTTTTGCTCCCAAAGGATCCCCGAAATCATCCACCAGCAATTTGTTTTCATCAAACCCGCGCACATCTGAAATACCTCCCAAATAAAACAATTGATCATCCGGCAGAAGATCGTCAGAGGAAAAATTCTGCAACGTACCGTATATGGCCTGAAATGCCAGGACTACCCTGGAAAAAGGCTGTATGTAATATTTGGCCGTGACCTCGTATTTCATGAAATTGTCCAGGTCCTCGAATATATCCCGGGTGTACCCGGCAGAGGCGTTAAGATAAATCCCCCGGGTGGGCCGGGAAAAGGAATCCACCGATGACCAAGTCACATAAGGGTGCCGGCCAGAATACCGCGGGCCTCATAAACATCCGGATTGACATCGGTTTTAGTTCCTGTGGCATATTGCTCTCTGGATTCCAGATTAAAACTGGTTCCCAGAAGCAGACGGGGGGTCAGCTGCTTTTCAAACATCAAAGAAGATCCGTATTTCCGGGTACCGAAATTCTGATTCTTTAGTTCCTCTTCTGACAGATACACATTGGCATCCGTAAAAATCCGTCTGGACAGAAAATCATAATCCGTAACACCCAGAACCGCCTCATACCCCACACCGGACACTTCGGTATCCAAATACAGCCTCCGGTTGGTTCCCATCCAGTTCCGATTACCGGCGGACACCCCAAGATAGACGTCTCTGGCCGTATCATATCCGATACTGGTCTCCAGAAAATAGGGATTTTTTTCTTCCACTTCCGCTGTGAAAAAAAACGAATCCGATTTTTCCTGAACGCCGATGGTTTTAAAACTCACTCTTTCCAGACAATTAAGATCCCGGATATCGTTCTGAAGGTTCAAAAACCGGTCCAGGGAGACCGGCTCACCCGGTTCCAGGGTATTGTGCCTCAGGATGACATCCTCTCTGGTATCGAAATTGCCGAATACCCAGATACCCCCGACCCTTGACATCCGTCCGGGCGACACCCGGAAGATAACCCGGCAGTCTTTGCCGTCCGGTTCGACACGGGGAGTGACCCGGGCGTATATATATCCGTTCTCCCCCAGAAAAGACAGCAACGCAATCCGGTCCTCATCCACCCGGGACGGCAGACAAAAATCGTTTTTCCGGGTCTTGATCACCTGATGAAAAGCCTTGGAATCGATATTATCCGGCAGCCCTTCAAACACGACGTCCATCACATGTCGTCGGTACCCTTCGGTCACCTCGAACACCACATCCGCTATCTTCTGATTTTTCTCATCCGGCTCGGTCCATATGACCTCCGCCGACACCTGGGCGTTCTCAAACCCCTGGTTCCTGTAAATATTTTCCAGGGTCCGCCGGTCTGATTCCGGCATGTTTTCGACAAACGGGCCGTCATAAAACAACCCTTTTCCCCGGGTATTGAGATGGGGGGACACGGCTTTCTCATCCAGGGCCATCAGACCTTTGATCGAGGTATCGCCCACCAGATACCGGGTGTTTTCCTGAATCCGTATCAAGATGTCTTTCACCGGTCGTTGATCGTCTGACCCGGTTTTGACAACATAATCCACGTCACATTCCCGGTATCCTGCTTTTTCATACCGGTCTTTGATATTTTTTATGCTTCGTTTAAGTCCGAAATCATTGCGGTTCCCCTTTGACCAGATGGTCAGATCCTTTTTCAGGATCCGATTGCTGAATTCTTTGTTTCCGGAAAACGACACCCGGTATTTCGGTCCTTCATCAATTTGAAGGACTATCCGGCTTCGCTTCTGTGCCAAATCTGTCTGCAGGTCAAAATCGACACTGGCTTCAACAAATCCTTTTTTCCGGTAAAATGCCAGCAGATCTTTGACATCTTTTGTGATTTTCTCCGTCTCAGTTCTTTCACCCCGGCTCCAGAAAACAGCGGCAATTGATAAGATTTCATGCGCATTTTAAGCCGGGTATCTGAAAACGCACGATTTCCATCCATCTCGATGTCAACGGTCCGAAGCGGCACGTTTTTTTCCACCTTGATGAACACGTTCGTCTGCAGATTTCCCGCTGCTTCCGTGCGGATTTCGACTTGAGCATCCACATACCCTTTTTGCGTCATCACGGTCTGCACCGCCTGAATGTTTTTCTCCACCTGGTCCGGGTAAAACGCCCCCCCAACCCGGTAATCCGTGGCCCGGATTATGGGCTGCGTAAACACCGGAAACGCGCCGCCCACCTTGATGCGTTTCACCTGTATCACCGGGGTCAGCCGAAAAATCAGGGTCATGGAAGCGGCATCCAGATCCGGGTCCGGGATATCGATGTCACTGAACTGACCGGACTGTTTCAGCAGTGAAATAGAGGTGGACAGGGCCCCGGCATCAAACCGGTCTCCTGGGTGGAGCTTCATCATCCGTGTGGCCATGGAGTGCAGCTTTGCCCGCCGCTCCGGTTCCCCACCCATAATATCCACCTGAACTTTTTCAATGACCGGCCGGTTCTCTATTGCCTGAGCCGGAACGACTCCGGTCATTATACCCGATATCCCCCACAGGCATACCACCCACCTGAACAGGGATATTCCCCGTTGTCCTGCTTTGTTCATTCTTGTTTCTGATTTCATCCCGTCTATCTGAACTCCAGTTTCAGGGTAATTTCCGTTCCAAAGCCTCCTTTTGAGTCGTTAAACGCTCTGAGGATGACGTTTTCCAGCATTTTATATTCCGCTGCATTGGTATGAACGGTTTCTTGATCTTCCGTTTCCATGGAATAGATCACCTCCAGCCGTTCCGACAATTTCTTTCCCATGGTGACATTGACATTACCGCCTTGCCCTCCGGATTCATCATACCCGAGCGCAAAGGTATCCAGCGGGGTGGATGACAACACTTCCCGGCCGACCATTTCCGAGGCTTTGTCCGCCAGAATGCCGGTATAGGATCCGCTCCCTTTTCCCAGCTCTTTCGTGGTTTTTCCCATGATCAACAAAGACAGGATATCTTCATGGGTTTCCGCAGGATCGGAATACAGTCTGAACTTGAGATTATCGGTCTTTCCGCTGACATCCATGTAGATGACCCATGTCCGGATGGCGGTATGGGCCTGGAGGGTGATTTTCGGATCGTTTTTAAACGGATCCACAAAATCGATGATCCCGGTTCCAATGTCAAACTGACGTTTCTGATACACCACAGTCCCTTCCACAATATTCGCCCTCCCGGTGATCGCCGGCTGGCGGATGGTGCCGGTAATTTTCAGATCCGGCTCCACCATGATAAAGGCCAGGTTGTTGTCCAGTATGAACGGGTCTTTGTAATTGACGGCAATATCCAGGGCCAGGTTGTCTGAAAACGAGGGTTTCCCGGAATCCCGCGGCGGTTCAACCGGTCCGGTACTGCCCATTTTCCGACTTTCCAAAGCTTCCGCCAGATCAAACTCGAAATCCCGGTAAAATTCACCGTGAATTATCTCCACCTTTCCGGTCAGCCCGGCTTTTTTCAGGGACCCGGAAAACGTCAAGTCCGTATTAAATGCCGCTTCCAGGGTATCTTCCACAGATACGGTGACATTGCGGGTCAGGACCCTGGCCTGACCGGACACCGGCATGAAATTATTCAGTGTCAGATCCCCGAACACTTCCAGGGTTCCTTGACCCATATCAGCGGTCAAAGACATAATTTTCAGCCGGTCATTGGACAAGGCCAAACTGCCGTTCAAATTCGACACCAGAAGTCCGGCTTCAGGAACCGGATACTGCAGGTCCTCCAGCAGCATTTCCGCAGTCACCTCCGGCTCTGAAAACGATCCGCCCACCTCCGCGCGAATCTGAAGGCCCCCTTTGGCAGGTTTCAGCTGTTCGGTCACCTGAGACGGCAGACTCGCGTTAATCCGCCCGCGGGCCTGCACCTGCCCGTTCAGCTGTCCGGATACACCGGAAAAACCGGCGGTCGCCAAAAACGGGTCCAGCGATGTGCCGGCAAATTCGGTGTGGATATCAAATCCTGCGGTCTCCGGATTGAAAGATGCTTTCAGCCCGATGGTCCGGTCCAGGGCCACAGACAGATCCAGTCCCTGCTGATCCGGCGGGTTCAACCCCAAAACCGCCACGACCGACTGAACCGGTATCCTGCCGGTACCTCCGGAATCCACCGTCCCGGACGATTCCATGGTCTGCTTCTGTGATATATCCAGGTGAATCGTTACAGATGAGGCCAGCGATTCCATCCACACGGTTTCCGTGTCACTGTCAGCCACCGGCAAAGTGATCTCCTTCCCTGAAAGATTCAGGGTCGCATTGATCGCTTTCATCTTTTTCCAGGGCCCGCTGTATTTCCATCTCCAAAGCCCGCAACCGCCTCTCCGTTCAGGGTCACGCGCCCCTGATTGATTTGAGTGGTCAGCTCATGAATGGTCAGCCGGTCCTGGGACAGGGTCATGCGGCCGTTCACCCCGGTAACCGCCAAAGGCAAATCTTCCGGTTGCCAAGCCAGATCCGTCACATTCATGACGGCATTGAACTCCGGCTGAAGGACCGTTCCGGCGACATCTGCCTCAATGGTCACACGCCCTTTGGCCGCTGCCAGGTGTGTTTCAAAAGGTTCCATGAGATCTTCCGGCAGAGTGCCTGAGGACCGGAACCAGCCCTGCACGCCGCCGCTGACACCGGGCAATCCTGCAGCTGACAGGAGCGGGCCGAAATCTTTGGCCTTGAAATCCAGATCAACGGCATATCCGGATGTTTTCATTTCCAGATCCCCCGTGATGTCCACCAGGTTTTCCAGAACCAGGGAAAACCGGGGATTGTCCAGATCGATCCGGGCTGCCAGGCTCTGCCGCGGAATGGTCATTTCCGAGATATCGGGGATGGACAAGGACGCGCCCCTGTCATACGCAACCCTGGCTTCAAGATCAAACGCGGTATCCGTGTTCAGAAAAAGGGGGGCCATTTTCGGATCTGTTTCTGCCAGTACTGTTGCCGGCCGGATCTTTCCCTTTGTTTTCAGAAAAGCCTGGATTTGTTTTTTCAGCGCAAACCCCGGATCAAACAAATCGGCGGTCCCGGAGGCCGCCAGTTCCAGACCCGGTCCCTGAACCGTGAGATCCGTCAGCGCGGCTTTCCCCTGACCGTCCAGGGTTGCCTTGAGATCCAGCCAATCCACAACCATTCCTGCTGCCTCAAGGTCACGCCCTTCCAGGACAGCGGCAATCGCCGGCCCACTCACCGGCCCTTGCGCCTGAACCGTAGCGCTAACCCGTCCCCGGGCCGGAAACAAGCCGAATGCCCGTGTGGCAGCATCCAGATCATCGGCCGACACGGTGACACCCATGTCCAGTACCTGATCAGCCAGATGATATGTGCCTGAACCTGCAACTGTGCCGGACGGGTATCCAAATTCAGTTGACTCAGGGTGAGCAACCGGCGGGTGATATCTCCGGACACTTGAATAGTCAGATCCAGAGGATCGTTCTCAGCCTGATTCTGTTTGAATTCTTTAAAAGTCGAGGTCAGGTCGTACCCGGCGGTCAGGGTATCCAAAGAAATTCCCCGGCCCTGGGCCCTGCCCCGGGAGGAAAACTGCCCAGAAAATCCGGGCATCCATGGGGCCAGCCGGGCGAAATCCCCTCCTGTCTGGTCAAAGGCCAGCGCATATGTCATCTGCGCAAGATCAGGGGCTGATCCCAGAAATCCATCCGGAAATACCCGGGACAGATCAGTGGATCCGGAAATTGTCGTGGTGATTCCCAGCAGATCGGTTCGGGCCCGTTCAAGGGTCAGCACCCGTCCTGCCAGACTCACGGCAATATCCAGACTGCCGTTTTGAACATTCGGGGCCATGGCCAGGTGCTGTCCTGCGACCTGAAGCCGAGCTGTCGGATCATTGACCGGTCCCCGCCCGGAAAGGGTCAGGCAAAGGGTTCCGTCCAGATTCGGCATTTCCGGCGATATCCGGGAAACCGCCGCCAGATCGGTGGTCAGATCGGCAGCCAGATCGACCTGTGGCTGACCCAAAAGGTCATTGACCAAGCCGGAGGCTGTCAGCACCCCGACGGCTGAGGTCAGATTCATCTGGAATCTGCCGGTTCTCTTTTCCCTGACCGATGCAGAAAGGTGCAAAGATTCCGCATCCAGGGTTATTGTTGTCGCATTGGTGAATGTGACACCCCCACGTCAATGGATACGGCACCGGACATCTGTTGCAGATCCACCTCCGTCACTGACACATTCAGCGATCCGACATCAACCGTGTTCTCAGGATCTGAAAAGGACAGGGCACCGCGGGTAATCTGAGCTGTCTGAATTTTTACATTCAAAGGCAGGCCGGTTCTGGACGTATCGTTTTCCGGACTATCTTCGGGCATGTCATCCCCGGCCGTCAGAGCGTTCACAAGGTTTATTCGACCGGTGGCATCTTCTATCAGATTTAGCGTCAGTCCATCGATCTGGAGCAAACTGATCTCCAACACCTTGTCAAACAGCGAACGCCATTGAATCTTAAGCCTCAGAGAGTCGAATGCCAGACAAAAGTTTCCTTTTGCATCCATCAGCCGGATATCGTCGAGCCGCAGCAGGGCGCCCTCGGCCAGCAGCCGGATCTGTCCGGCCGACAGTGTGCCCGGGATTGCCGCATTGATCCGATTCATCGCCAGGGTTCGGGCATGACCACTGCGGCTGTATCCGTAAAGTCCGGCACTCAGCATTGCCAGAAGGAACAGCATGCCCGCGCCGGTCCGTAAAACAAATTTTTTGATTCTCAAATTTTCCACCGCTTTTGTCTTTCATTGTTCCGACGGTTTATTTATCCACAACCTGTAAATATATCATATCCTATAAAAATATCCCACCAACAAATCTGTGCACTGAGCTTGACTTTGAACGTCAAATCGCATACCACGATCACAGACAAGGCCGTAACGCTCAACAAACGGAGTCTGCATGGCAAAATTACTGGTCATTGACGACGAAAAATCCATCCTTGAAACCCTGAGCATGTTTTTCGAAGAAAAAGGACTGACAGTGCTGACTGCTGACACCGGCACCAAAGGAATGGCTCTGTTCCGAAAACAACGGCCCCAGGTGGTGATCCTGGATATCCGGCTGCCGGATGTAAACGGTCTGGAGATCCTTGCAGCCATGGTCAAGGAAAATCTTCCGGCCAAGATCATCATGATCACGGCCTTCCAGGATATGGAAACCACCATCGTAGCCATGAAGACCGGCGCGTTCGACTATATCCACAAACCCCTGGACATCGACCAGGTGGAACAGGCGGTCAACCGGGCTGCCCGCATCATCGAGATCGACCGGGAAACCCCGTCTTTGACCCCTTGTGCTGGACCGGCGGCGCCGGTGGAACTCATCGGGAAAAGTGAAAAAATGCGCCACGTATTCAAAATGATGGGCCTGGTGTGCGGGCGGCAGGTGAACGTGCTGCTTCAGGGGGCCACCGGCACCGGCAAGGAACTCACGGCCCGGGTGATCCACATGAATGCCGCCAGCAAGGACAAGCCGTTCATCGTGTTTGACTGTTCCTCGGTGGTGGACACCATTATTGAAAGCGAGCTGTTCGGCCATGAAAAAGGGGCGTTCACCGGCGCGGACCAAACCACCATCGGAAAGATCGAGCTGGCCGGGACCGGCACCCTGTTTCTGGACGAGATCTCCCAGCTGTCCCTCAAGATCCAGGGCAAGCTGCTGGGGTTTCTCCAGCGCCGGGAATTCACCCGGGTAGGGGGCACCCGGGTGTTGAAATCCAACTGCCGCATCGTGGCGGCCTCCAACCAGAACCTGTCCGAACTGGTGGAAAAAGGCCTGTTTAAGCAGGACCTGTATTACCGCCTCAAGGTATTTACCATCCAGCTGCCCCCGCTGGGGGAGCGACTGTCAGACATTCCTTTTCTGGTGGAACATTTTCTGTCCAAAATCAACCGGGAACTGGGCACCACTGTCACCAAAATCCAGGACGGGGTCATGGCACGGCTGCGCCGGCATGCATGGAAAGGCAATGTCCGGGAGCTGGAAAACGTCATTGTCCAGGCCCTGGTGGGATGTCGGGGCAATGTGCTCCTCAGGGACGACATCGACCGGATTTTGGACCATCACCGCACCGAACCGGTCCAGGGTCTGGAGTCTTTTTCCCTGGCCCGTGTGGAAAAACAACATATCGCCCGGACCCTGGCCCAGCTGGGATGGAACAAACCCGCACCGCCCGGCTGCTCCGGATCACCCTGCCCACCCTGCGCAGCAAGATCAGGAAATACCATATCCATCCCAATGGGAGCTGAATGGAAAATTTTTTTCTATCTAATGGTAATTTTTTTCCGATATCACTGCCCGCACTCCTGTTGCATCGGTTGGAAAAATTCTCATGAAAAATTCATTCACCCGTTCACTGAAGGCGGTTCATTTGATTTTTGATTTTCAGAATTTAATCCTGGCACACTTTTCGCTATTGTGATTCAATCACAACAATACCGTTACCATTGCCCGGGGCCTTTGCACCAGAAGCCGTCCGTTGCCTGCCGCCCCTCTTCTCCAACCGGGCATCCATGGGACCATGATACAGGGGTTTCAACCCCACCCTGAAGACATATGCCATAAAAAACAGTGCCAATGACGGTGCTGCTTTCATGCAAAAGGAGAAAAGGTTATGAAGCGTATCAGGTTAAGCGTCCGGTGTATTTTGTTCGTAATGGCGGGCATGGTTCTATGGTGCGGACCTGCGGCCGCTCAAAAACCCATTGTACTGGGGGCCCCGCTGTCAACGGCGTATCTGTACGGCTGGGATGCGGAACGGGGAATCCGGCTGGCTGTGGATGAAATCAATGCCGCCGGCGGTGTGGCTGTCGGCGAAAAAAACCGCCCTTTTGCCGTGGAAGTGATCGACACCCGGGACCTGGAACCCGGCGTGCCGGTGAGCGAAGCCCTCATGGCGGTGGAACGGCTGATTCTCAACAAGGGGGCTGATTTTATCGTGGGTGGTCCCAACCGATCCGAGGCGGCCCTGGCGGCCATGTCGCTTTGTCCAAACACAAAAAGTATCCATTGTCACCTCAGGGGTGCTCACCCCCAAATATCACAAAACCGTGGAAGCCAATTACGACAAATTCAAATACTGCTTCCGGATCCATGGGGAAGCCGTGAATCTCATCGGCGAAATCATCGCCAATTTTTCGGATCTCAAGGAAAAATACGGCCTCACCAAGGTATTCATCATGGCTCAGGATGTGTCCCATGCCCGAGGCGCAGCCGAAGTCATGGGCAAAGTGGCCGGGTCCAAGGGATTTGAGGTCACGGGGACGGAAATCTACCCCACCGGGGCCACGGATTTTTCCATGGGACTGCTTAAGGCCCGGTCCTCCGGATCCCAGATCATCAACATCTGGATGGACATGCCGGAAAGCGCCATTCTGCTCAAACAGTGGTATGACCTGAAGATCCCGGCCCTGCCCTTCGGCTCCACCTTGGCAGCGGCGGAACAGCCCGGTTTCTGGGATGCCACCGAAGGCAAGGGGGAATACACCCTGTGCAACGTGGTCAATGCAGGAAACGCCCCGTCCGACGCCACCCCCTGGACCATGAAATTTTACAATGCCTATACTGAAAAATGGGGCGTGGAACCCGAAGGCTTGGGCGCCTCTTCCTCCTACATGGCAGTATATGCCCTCAAGGATGCCATTGAACGGGCGGGCACCATTGATTCGGACAAGGTGGTCACGGCCCTTGAAAATATCAACATCTTGGGCGTGTACGGCCGTATCCGGTTCGATCCCAAGACCCATCAGGTGATTCCCGCCACCGACCCGCAAGAAGGGGCCGTGGGCTCCATCCTGCAGTGGCAGGACGGCAAACGGGTGGTGGTGTATCCCAAAAGCATTGCCAAAGGGGATATTCTGCTGCCGCCCTGGATGAATCAATAAAAAACTGCGGGTGGACGGATCAGCGGCCCGAAGGGGTCCGGCCCAGATTTTTTGATCCTTGAACCAAAGGAATCGTATTATGGAAATTCTTATCTACGGGACCATTAACTCCGTGTCTTTGGCCCTGATGGGCCTGGGGTTCGCCATGGTGTACGGCATCAGCCGGGTGCCCAATTTCGCCCACGGGCTCTGTACATCATCTGCGGGTTCGTCACCTGGACCCTGCTCCAGAAACTGGGACTGCCTTACGGCCTGGCCATTGTGCTTTCACTGGCCGCCAACGGGCTTCTGGGTATTCTCATGTACCGCCTGGTACTGATCCGGGTCAGGGGCATGAGCATCTCCGAGATCATCAGCTCCTATGCCATCGGCCTGGCCATTCTGGAAGGTCTCCGGTACGGGGGATTCCGGGGCATGACCTATACGTTGCCCGTATTCATGGACGGCATGGTGATCATCGGCGGGGTGCCGGTGGATTATCACCGCATTGTGATGGTGGTGGTCGGCATTCTGCTGGTGGCTGTCCTGTGGGTGTTCACCCATTTTACCAAGCTGGGCCTGGCCCTCCAGGCATGGCCCAGGATGAACGGGCCGCCCTCATGCTGGGCATCGACTCCGATTTCATGGCCATGCTGGCTATGGGGTTCGGCGCCATCCTGGCCGGTGTGGCAGCCATCTCCATTCTGCCGTTGGGCAATATCGTGGTGGAATCCGGATACCATGTGCTGATCATGTCCATTGCCGTGTGCATCGTGGGGGGCTGGGTTCCTGGATGGGGCGTTTTTCGCCGCCTTTATCATCGGGTATGCCCAGATGCTGAGCGTGGTGTTCCTGGGGTCCCATTTCCAGATGGTGGTGGCCATTCTGGCCATCATCCTGACCCTGATCCTGAAACCGTCTGGCCTGTTCGGCCAGCAAAAGGAACTGGAAGATAGGGTATGAGCACAGAAAACAAAAGAAAAGAACGCATTGACCGGGGATCAAGGTCCGGTCCGACGGACTGTACGCATTGATGTCCTGGCGGGAAATGGCCTATCTGATCGCGCCAAGGTTCCTCCTGATTGCAGGGCTTCTGGCCCTGCCTCTTTTAATGCCCGGCCTTTACTGGCAGCGGGTGATCTCCATTGTCTGCATTTACGCCATTGTGGCCATCAGCTTTGACTTTCTGGCCCATTACGTGGGTCTGGTCTGTCTGGGCGGGGCGTTTTTTATCGGTGTAGGGGGGTATATCGCCGGAATTTTCAATACATCCTTTGGGATGCCGCCTTTGGTGACCATCCCTTTGGCCGCCGTTGCCGGCGGAGGCTTCTGTACCCTGCTTTTGCTCCCCTGCCTGCCGCTCAGAGGCGTATATTTCGCCATTGTCACATTGATGTACCCGTTGTTCATGGCCCGGATCATTGAGGCGTTCGACCTGTTCGGCGGCACGGACGGAATCCTTGGCATCGACAGTTTTTCTTCCGCATTCGTGGAGCAGTACTTTGTGGTGGGGATCCTGCTGGCGTTCCTGTTCGGACTGCGGCGCCTGGTGAATACAGACATGGGCCTGATCTTCACTGCGGTCATGGACAATGACCAGGCGGTGCGGGCGTCAGGTATCAACATCACCCATTACAAGGCCCTGGCCGTATTCATCGCCTCTTCCATGGGATGCCTGGCCGGGGCCTGCCTGACCCATATTTACATGTGGTCGGGTATTTCCCAGTTTGCTTTGGATTTTCCATCCTCCCCATTGCCGCCACCGTGATCGGCGGAGCCGGAACACTGGCGGGACCGGTAATAGGATGTCTGATCCTGGTGCCGGTATCAGAATTGCTGCGGGATTTCGGTACACTTCGCATCGTGTTCTACGCCACCATTCTGGTGGCGTTCATCCTGTTTCGCAGTGACGGGATCATGGCGTTTGCCAAGCGCAAATACGAACAGATTGAAAGGTGGACCCAGATATGAAACCCAACACAGATCAAAAACGGCCCATGCTGCGCATGGAAAATGTTTCCAAGACATTCGGCGGGGTGGCGGCCCTGTCCCATGTGGACCTGGATGTGCACGAAGGTGATGTCCTAGGCATCATCGGCCCCAACGGATCGGGCAAGACCACCACGGTCAATGCCATCACCGGATTTATCCGGCCGTCCGGGGGCCGGATCTATTTCAAAGGCAAAGAGATCACCGGGAAAAACCTCACCAGATTGCAGACATGGGAATTACCCGGACATTCCAGATCATGCGTCCCTAC
>LQAH01000233.1_pt1 | contig 15216 bp, 20 predicted proteins | sample 1535791 | NCBI WGS metagenome assembly LQAH01 (sample SAMN04331585, study PRJNA305678) | bioreactor metagenome | isolation source: bioreactor_4 inoculated with Wadden Sea sediment 2nd replicate of a... | place: Germany:Bremen
CCTGGGAAAGTAAGACGCCGCTTGTTTAGTTTAAACTCATTCTTTTGAATGAGTTTTTACTTTTTGAATTTTTAGAGCAAATTTAAAGCTCATATCTGCGTATAAGCTCAAAAACCTTCCAATCAGAAAGTCGGTAAGACTTTCAACGTTAGCGAGCAGGTGTCCCAGTCTTTTCCACCATAGAATGACCCAAGATAAGAAGGCTGGCACCACGGTAGAAAGAAGCAACGAACCATATTCAAAATGCATTAGACAAATAAAAAACTCCCCAATTACGCACATCAACTGTGCATAACATAGGAAGTTTATTTTTATCAACACTTTAATCCATTAGCTTTAATGTCTAATTCATCAGCATAGGTTGCAAAGTTGTATATCCTTCTTCTTTTAAACGCTGAAGCTGCTTACCTAACTTCTTCTTTGTTTCGAATACAGAAACAATATCAAACTCTTTCTTAAGTTCATTTGCTTTAGCAAAGACGTTTGTTTTGTTATCTTCATTTTTTATAAGAAGTGCTAGTTTTTTAGGTGTTACAAAAGCACTGCCTTCTGCTCGTAAAATATCGGCAATACGCTCAAATCCAATTGAGAAACCAACTGCTGGAGCAGGTGTACCAGAGAAGTTACCGATCATTTCGTCATAACGACCACCACCAGCTACAGAGAAACCAACATCACTGTAAGCTACTTCGAAAATGGTACTTGTGTAGTAACCCATTCCACGTGCAAGAGTAAAGTCGAATTCGATTCCGTATCCATCTGATAATGTTTCAATAACTGTTATTATTTCATTCAAGTTATCATAACCCTCTGGGCTTAAGTTGTACTCTTTAAGAGCTTCCAGACCTTCAGCTGTAATCTTTTCTGAAACTGTAATTAGGGTATTGATGTTTTCAGTAGCATACCCTTTTGACTCAAGTTCTTTACGGACACCATCTTGACCAATTTTATCAAGTTTGTCTAAAGTAATAACAATATCAGTAAAGCTGTCTTCAGAAAAACCTGCATACATAACCAGCCCTTTAAGTACACGTCGGTCATTGATTTTAACTGTAAAATCTTTTAAACCTAAACGTGATAATGCTCGAGAAACCGTATTTATTAACTCAATTTCTGCTATGTTTGAAGCATCTCCAATAATATCTACATCGCATTGTACAAGCTTCTGTATCGGCCACGTTGTGGACGCTCAGCTCTAAGACATTACCAATTTGTACAGCCTTAATACCTGTGGTAAATCATTTTTATTATTTGCATAAAAGCGACATAGGGGTACTGTTAAGTCAAAACGTAACCCTAGATCTGCAAGATCGTTTTCTGTTTTCGCTGTATCAAGATTCAATTTTTCGCCACGTTTAAGAATTTTGAAAATAAGTTTTGTATTTTCACCACCGTCACTGTTGTCTAGACGGCCTATGTTTTCTATAAATGATGTCTCAATTTCAGTAAATCCGTTTATTTTGTACTCATCTCTAATAATAGCAAGTACTTGTTCTCTTATTGCTTTTTCTTGCGGTAAAAGTCACGCATTCCTTTAGGCGGTTTTAGGTTTTTACTCATGGGATCACTCCTTCGTATTAGTTGATAGCAGTTAGCTGACAGCATTTAGAGAAAACCATAAATCGTATGAAATAGATGTCTTTAGCTTGTTTCTAATGATCTAAACTAATTGCTAATTGCTAAATGCTATTTGCTGTTTAAAATATAAAAGCCTGTCAGTAAAACACTGACAGGCTTGTGTATGCTTACTCACCCATCAATGCAGCACTTTTAGCGCAGCACATGGGGTGCAACGCTCTAAATATGATGGTGGTAATGTGAAGTTGTTGTTTTTAAGTTTAATAAATTCATGATCTTCACCTCAGATTGTAGCTATTGTACCAAAGTATTGAAAGAGCGTCAAGGTATGTCCTTGTGTAGCGATTAAAAGGCTGTCTACTCTATAGGTTTAATTTTAATCATATCGCAATAAGATGTGTAGTAATTAAAGCCTTGTTCTTTCAAAACTTCCAGTTGTGCATCCATGTCTTCTTCTTGCTTATAAATAGACACAACATCATAGTTTTCTTTTAAAAGATTGGTATCTTCAATCAGCGATTTACGGTTTTCTTCACATGCCATTAAGACAGCCAAACGACGTTCTTTTTTTAAAGGAACAATCTTGCGACTTTAATAAGTCTGCAACCCGTTCGAATCCAATGGAAAAACCACATGCAGGCATTTCTAAATTACTAACACGATTAATAAGCTGATCGTATCGTCCGCCACCAGCTAAAGAGTTACCAATCCCTTGGTATGTAATCTCGAAGACAGTACCTGTATAATAGCCCATACCACGTGCAACAGTTGGGTCATAAATAATGGCAAACTCATTAGAAGGAGAGTCGAAAACAGAAATAAATATCACGTACATTCTTTGCACCTTCAACACTTAACTCTAATTCAGCCACTTTAGCTAAGCCGCCAATTTCTAAAAGCTCTAATGTAGACATAAAAGTATCAATGTGTTGCTGATCAAAACCTTTAGCTACAAGTTCTTCTACAACACCATCTTTACCACGTTTATCAAGTTTATCTAAGGTTAAAATAACATCCATATAGGCTTCTTTAGGAAAACCAGCATACTCTACTAAGGCTTGCAAGATTCTACGGTCGTTTAACTTAATGGTAAAGCCTTTACCCCAGCTTAATGAAAACACGGGATACTGTGTTAATAAGCTCTATTTCGGCCATGTTTGTAGCATCGCCTATAATATCGATATCGCACTGAATAAAACTGTTATATCGTCCAGCACGGGGTTTTTCTGCTCTAAAAACATTGCCAATTTGAATAGACTTAAATATTTTAGGAAGCATGCTTTGATAACGGCTATAAAAACGACATAAAGGTAAGGTTAAGTCAAAACGAAAGCCCTAAATCGGTTAAATCTGTAGGTTCGCCATCGGCTAAATTAAGATCATCTTCTCTTCTTAGAATCCTGAATAAAAGTTCGGTTGTTTTCTCCACCATCACTTATTTTCCAGTCGTTTAATGCTCTCTATAAAAGAAGTTTCTATTTCATTAAATCCGTTTTTCGATATTCCTTACGAATAATGGTCATCATATCTTCGCGAAGTTTCTTTTCGTTAGGAAGAAAATCGCGCATTCCTTTTGGTGGAAGTACTTTCTTATCAAAGGTATTTTCCCAGTCTTTTTTTATGTAACATGATTATCCCTCCAAAATGTATAAGATCATGTTTGCGGAAGTCGCATTGTAAGCTGTTCCGATAGGTTCTCAATCTTGGTATGATTTATCAGAGGGACCTTTTTGAGTCAAGGTAAAGAGCTTACAGTTTTAGAATATTCCGATGAAGTATTTCTTATTATATTCTTAAAATAGGTCATTAGTAGGAGCCTTGTGTTATGATGAGGATGGAGGTACTATATGAAAATATTGATTACCAATGTATTAAAGAAAGCAAACTATAGAGAAGCTTTTAATCGCAAATTAGAGGCTGTTTTAGATCCACTAGGTGTTGAGAAAACAACTGTTTATATAGAAAACTTAAATGCTATTAAGGATATAGAAAGTTATAGTCATCTGATTATATCTGGGTCAGAGGCAAGTGTTTTAGATCAGGAACCATGGTACGATGCCTTAGATACAGTGTTACAAAACTTTGCCGATGCAAATAAGCCTGTACTGGGTATTTGTTTTGGCCATCAGTTCATTGCAAAGTCTTATTGTGGAGAGGGAGCTGTTGCAAAAGCCAAGCAAGCAGAGTTTGGTTGGACAGATATTCTATTAAACAAAGATGTCTTGTTTAATGACATTAAAAGTTTCAAATCTCTGGTATTACATTATGATGAAGTAAAACAGCTGGATGACCGATTCGAGATTATTGCACAATCCAGATATTGTCCAATTCATGGCTTTAAAATGAAAGACAAACCTGTTTGGGGTGTACAATTTCATCCCGATTTTCTATATGGTGATGTAGCTGGCATCTTAGAACATATTGAGAAAACAGATCCGGATTTTTCTAAAAATCATGTAAAAACATTTATTAACGAAGAAATGTATGCAGAAAATAAACAAAATATTTATTAACTTTTTAAATCAAATAATTAAGGAGGCGTCATGGAAGCCGCTGCTCTAAAAGAACTCTTTGAAAAAGGTTATGGATTTAAAGTTTTTCAAGGACATAAATAATAACCCTAATAGTTTAAAAGTACAAAGTAATCTTAGAATCTATTGAATTAGATCAAGTGGTTAAAAATAGACTCGATGTCTTAAAGAAGAAGCATTATGTTATTTGTTTGGGTGAAAACTGGTGCCCTGACTGCACCATTAATGAGACTATTATGCATAAGGTTGGAGAATACCAACCCTTAGTTCATATCAAACACCTGCCACGTGAAGGCTACGAAAGCCTTGTTTCGAGTTTTGACCCTGATGGTAAGGCGCGTATCCCATTAATTCTTTTGATGGATGATACATTTAACTTAATGGGGACTTTTAATGAAGTGCCTAAAGTAGTTCATAAAGCCATGGAATCTGGTGAACAAGCACAGGTTATTGTTGCAAAACGTAAGTACAGAAATGGCGAATTTTTAAAAGAAACATGCTTAGAATTTATAGAAATATTTGAAAGAAGTGAATAAGGGTAATATATTAGATAACTCGTCTTAATAAGACGGTTTTATATAAAGACAGAAATAAGTTTATTATTCAATTAAGTTTTATACCATTTAGTAGTAAAAATGAGGTTGGTGTCATTTGACATTTGCATCAGGGGTGCTATAATTATACTAAACAGTCAGTAAAACACGAAAGGAGGTTTATCATGAACTCATTTTCAAAAGATTTTTCCAAGGCATTTGAACATCATGAAGGAACATTAGAAGAATTAAAAAAGTTTAATGGCCAGCTTTGATGTAGAAACATTATTGGAAGAGAATGTGGAATTGAAAAACCAAAGTGAATATATGGAATCACAGCTCCAAAAATTAGCTCAAGCTAATAGTCAACTTCAAGAGGAGGTAGGCCAGTGGAAGCTTAAATACAGAGACCAAGTGATTCAAAGGAAATTAAACATTGTCGAAGGTTCTAAAAAGAAGCTGGACCAGTGTTAGCAGTCAATGGAAGGTCATTTAAATCAATTGGAACTTGTTGAGAAAAGATCTAGAGCGATTTAGTAAGTTTAATAACAAAATTAAAGAACAAAACGAAGACATTGCATCAGACTTTAACGGCCGCTTATTGACTCTTTTTGAGTCCTTTAAAGCAGAGATCCAAAACCATAAAGATCAGTTGCAAGAAGAGAGACTTCAGGTACGTAAGGACATGGATACTAATTTTGCAGATCCAAGTCTGATGGAGGTTGATGAAACCTATTAACAAAAGCAAAAGCCCTTAATCCAATGGAACTTAAATTGGGTCTTAACTTGGTTAATAACTAGGTGTTTTATTGGTTATTCTAGCGGTTATTTTAGCTGGTAGATATACCTTTACCAATTGGTTTACTGATTCTATGAAAGGCATCGGATTTTATGGTATTGGTTTATTGATGTTATTTGGTGGCGAGTGGTTTAAAAATAAAAACATGCGCGTCTTTTCATTAGGACTTATTGGTGGCGGTATAGGTGTATTTATGCTGCGACATTTATTAATTACTTTTATTTAGACTTAATATCTATGAATGTAGCATTAATGGTGTCAGTACTCATTGCTGTATCAACCTTGGTATTAACCCTTAGATACAAGTCGTCAATTATTTGCTCCTTATCATTGATAGGTGGGTACTTACCATTTTTCACCTACGTTTATGTGTTTGGTATAGACCAATTACCTACCATGGGAGCCCTTATTTATCTATCCATATTTAATGGATTGGTCTTGGGGATTTCTTTAAAAGAAAAGTGGTATTCCGTTATTTATATCAGTTTTATCATGAATATTCCTTGTTCAAATTATTTAATTTCTATCTTAGATAGTACCTTAATAGCACTGATATACACATATGGACTCTTTATTGTTTACTCTACAGTTATTGTCTACCGAAATTTAATAGAAAAAGAAGTTTTAAAAGTATTGGATTTAATTTTACTAGTCATCAATGCACTTTGTTAATGTATCTATGGTTTACTACCTCTTTACAAAAGCAGGCTACGAAAACTTTGATGGCATCCTTGCCATTGTATATGCAGTACTTTACTTTGGAGCAGCAAAATTACTAGACAACAAACATGCAGACAATAAAATGGTTCATACTTTCTATATCTTTGCAGTTGGTTTTTCTGTATTGGTGGTACCACTACAATTCTCTGCAGATTGGGTTCTGTGGGGCTGGTTGCTTGAAAGTATGGTATTTATCTACTACGGAAAGCAGTTGGAAAACAAGAGTGTGCGACACATGGGCCATGGCCTATTAGGGATCACTCATTTAATCTTTATCATAGAGTTTATGGACACACTCTTCCACACAGGGACTTATCCAGGAGAAATAGATATTAAATTCTTGGCATTGGTCGTAGGGCAAGGTCTTGTATTCTATGTTTACAAAGACATTGAGAAACACGCAAAAAAACTTACCATAACAGATATCTACCGTTACTTTGTATTGGCCAGCGGCGCCATCTTTGGTATGTACAATGTACTTATGATTAATACAAAGTGGTTCTTGTACGGAGCAGATGGTGAATACACAAGTGTCGCTTTGATGGCCATGTTCTTGATAGGTTATACCTACTTGTTAAATCGATTACATTTAAGCACGTGGATTGTTTTAAAGAGATTTAACGTTGTCATTATAAGCATAAGTTGTTTCCTGTTGTTATTGCTCAACCTGATGGAGTTTCCATATGATAGCGGTATTGGCTATGTCATATCCTTTATATTAATGATACTCAGTAATTGCTTTGTCTTATGGAACTCAATATGGTTCTTAAGTGGAACCAAAACAAAGGCAATTTGGACTCGGGAAATGCGTGGGATGTTACTAGGCATATACACCTTGGTGATATACTTCATGAATTTAGGTATTAAGTTTAATCTTGATAACTGGAGCATAACCATTAATATTTCACTCATAGCATTTGCACTTGTTTATATTGCCATTGGTTTTAAAGAGCGTTTCACATCACTTCGTAGAATGGGTTTAGGTCTAGCGCTTATTTCGACCGCAAAAATGACCATCTTCGATATTCTTGCAACAAGTACAGTGCAGAAAATCGTTGGTTACTTTGTCTTTGGATTCGTGCTTATAGGCATATCATTTATCTATCAAAAGTTAAGTAACAAACTTTTTGGAAGAGGAGGAGAGCCAATGAAAACAAGACTCATCACCACACTCATCTTATTGGCCTTAACTCAAGGCATATTTGCAGAAACAGAAGTCTGGAACTATGAAATCGAGTTAGAAACAGACAAGACTTATGAATATAACGCTCTAGACCTTAATAAAGAGGTTTATAAACATAGTAAGTTTACTTTAGGAGATTTAAGAATTGTGGACGAAAGCAATGGTTTTGTCCCCTTCTTCCTAAACACTTTGGAAACTATCGAAGAGGTAGAAAAGCAAGAAGAGCCCATGGGCCTTCTTAACAATTACCCTTATAAAGAACATCAGATTTATGATTTTAAGTCTCTACAAGACGAAATCGATACAAATTTTAAGATTGATACCTTAAAAGTACATGTAGATGCTCAACAAGATTTTTTTCAGTATGTAGAAGTTTGGGGGAGTCATGATCTTGAACATTGGACTTATTTAAAAACAGATGAACTCTATCAAGTCGACAAGATAAGAGATTATGAAATCGATTTTGATACATCTGTTCGCTATCCTCATATAAGGTTAATTCATTTAGATGTTCAACCTCATTTAAGATTTACGGGTCTTACAAAAGTCAAGACAATCGAGTATTCAACTGATTTAAAAGAAGCGAGCTTAGAGAAAAATATTGTCTTTAAACAAACTGAGAAAAACAAGGTTACAGAAATTATAATTCCCGCCTATGCCAATTGCAGAATAGAAGAACTCAACCTTCTTATTGAGGGCATGTACAATCGTAGGGCTGAAGTCTACCTAGTTGATAAAGAGGGCAATGAAAGCCGTGTGGCACAGACTTATATCTATCAATCGACTGTGAACGAAAGAAACGTACACAATGTATTAAAATGGGACACCCATGGCGCTTATGAAAAGGTATTGATTCGTATCTACAACGAAAATGACCGTGCCTTAAGCATTCAAGGAATCGATTTAAAAGTAAAATATGACACCTTGGTCTTTGCTGTAGAAGAAGATCATGAGTATCGATTGCTCATGGGTAATGCAAATGCAAATTATCCGAAATACGATATTTCATCCTTTAAATCAGAGATTAATAAAGAAGAACATGGTAAATCTAAATTAAAAACTATGAATCAAGTTGAAATTTCTTTTGTAGACGACAAGCGTATCGATACAAATGTTGTAGATGTACTAGGTCTACAAATACCCCTTAAAAGAGTCTATGACATAGCTATTATGATTGTTGCAATTAGCCTAGTTCTAGTAGCATTGAAAGCAATGAATAAAAAAGACAAAAACAACAGTTGACAAACATCCAAAGGGTACAATATAATTACAAACATGAAGAGTATCGGAAAAGGGCGGTACAATATTATGTTTGGAGGGGTACAAAATGGATGAAAGATATGTATTAAACATGCAATTAGCTCAAATGTTAAAGGGTGGCGTTATTATGGACGTTACTACGCCAGAAGAAGCAAAGATTGCTGAAGAAGCTGGCGCATGTGCTGTAATGGCACTTGAAAGAGTACCAGCAGATATCCGTAAAGATGGTGGTGTTGCAAGAGCATCGGACCCACAAATGATCAAAGGGATTCAAGAAGCGGTTTCTATTCCAGTTATGGCAAAAGTACGTATTGGTCACTTTGTAGAAGCACAAATATTAGAAGCACTTGAAGTTGACTATATTGACGAAAGTGAAGTATTAACACCAGCTGACCCAACACTTCATATAGAAAAGAAAGCATATAAAGTACCATTTGTATGTGGTGCTAAAACTTAGGTGAAGCACTGCGTCGTATAGCTGAAGGTGCATCAATGATCCGTACTAAAGGTGAGCCAGGAACAGGCGATGTAATTGAAGCGGTTAAACACATGCGTATGATGAACTCTGAAATCAGACGTATTAAAGGTTTATCTAAAGAAGAACTATTCAATGCAGCTAAAGAACTACAAGCACCTATTCATTTAGTTGAGTATGTTTACGAAACGGTAAATTACCAGTTGTAAACTTTGCAGCAGGTGGTGTAGCGACACCAGCTGATGCGGCTATGATGATGCAATTAGGGTGTGACGGTGTCTTTGTTGGATCTGGTATTTTTAAATCAGGTGATCCACGTAAAAGAGCTGCTGCCATTGTTAAAGCAGTTACTCACTTCCAAGATCCTAAAAAGTTAGCAGAGGTATCTGAAAACTTAGGTGAAGCTATGGTAGGTATTAACGTTTACGAAATTAAGCAAGAAGAACGTATGGCGGATAGAGGATACTAAAATGAAGAAGATAGGTGTTCTTGCCCTTCAAGGAGCCTTCAAAGAACATGTAAGTATTCTTACTAAGTTGGGACACGATGCAATCGAAGTACGCAACTCAGAAGAACTTAATGGACTCGATGGACTCATATTACCCGGCGGCGAAAGTACAGCATGGGTAAACTCCTTGTCGACTTTAAAATGAAACAACCTTTAATAGATAAAATTCAAAAGGGACTTCCTGTTTGGGGACCTGTGCAGGTATGATCTTACTTGCAAACGAACTTGATGGCCATGAAGATGCCCATTTAGGTGTCATGGACATAACTGTAAAGCGTAATGCCTATGGCAGACAGCTAGATAGTTTCATTACCCATGAAATGGTAACAGGTGTATCAAAAGAGCCGGTACCTCTTGTGTTTATTCGTGCTCCTTATATAGTAGACATGGATAAAACGGTCGAATTGGTTCATAAAGTTGAAGGAAACACTGTAGCTGTTCGTCAAAAGAATATGCTTGCAACGTCTTTCCATCCAGAGCTAACAGAGGATACAAAGTTCCATGAGTACTTTATAAATGAATTTGTATCAAGTTAAGTTTTTAGATATAAAAAAGAACATTAAGCTTGAATAAGGGAAGAAATACCCACAAACCGCATGGTCATTGACTTTGCGGTTTTTACCTCTTTTTAACTGTTTTAAAGATTCACACAATTAATCTACATATGGTATTAAGTTGTGTCATAAATATGCCGATACACTATATGTTGTGGTAAGTCGCTCGGGAAAATTGTATGAAAATGAATACAAAAACTTTTTTTTGTGTTGAACAAATTGGGGTAACCGAGGTACAGAGGTTGCCATGAAATGGCAGGCGATTTCGTGTTTACAGGGTATAGTGGTGGTGGTACAATATATAGTGTGTCAACGGAGATGACAATACTAAATGTTGTTAAAAGTAAGTATTGACACACCACAAAACAGGGAGGTAACAATGGTTAAGATAGCAAAACGAAGCGGTTCGTTAGTTGAATTTGATACGACGAAAATCACACTGGCAATAGAAAAAAGCAATGATGGAAACAGACAAAGGGGTAGATCACGAAATTAGTGAATCTATAGCAGCACAAATTTTTAAAGATATTGAAAAATGACGACTTACCTGTAGATGTAGAATTAATTCAAGATGCAGTAGAAGATTATTTAATGTCAAGCCCACGTAGAGACGCTGCAAAAACTTACATAATATACCGTAACGAAAGAGACAAAACACGTGGTACAAGAAAAGACACAGATCGCTTATTATCTGATGAATTTATCAGTCGATATAAACACAATGCTTCACCTATGGAGCAATTAGGTAACTTTGTATACTACCGTACGTATTCAAGATGGTTACCAGATGCAAAGCGTCGCGAATTCTGGTGGGAAACAGTGCGTAGAGCAGTTGAGTATAACTGTAGCCTTGTTCCTACAACAAGAGCAGAAGCAGAAGAGTTATTCGATAACATATTCAACTTAAGACAATTCCTTTCGGGACGTACTTCTGGTTGGTAATACAGATGTAGCAAACATTACCAATGCTAACTACAACTGCTCATTCAAATATTGAGAGCTTCACTTCTTTAGAGACGTATTCTACTTACTCATGATTGGTTCGGGTGTAGGTGTACGTATTCTTAAAGACGACGTAGCTAAAATGCCAAAGGTAAGAACAGACTACGAACTGATTCATAAAGACTACACAGCAATGCCTATAAAAGAAAGAGAAGACAGCACAAGCTAGAGTTCTTCTATAACAACACTGTAAAAATCACAGTAGGAGACAGTAAAGAAGGTTGGGTACAATCTTTAGACTACTTCTTTAAACTGATTTATAGCAACGAATTTAGAGACATTAAAACAATTATCGTAGACTACGACCATGTACGTCCATTAGGCGAACGTCTTCAAACATTTGGTGGTACTGCGAGTGGACACACAAGTCTTAAGGCAATGTTCGAAAAGATCAGCCGTGTTGTTAAAAAACTAGGCATCTTAGAAGAAAGCAAACGCGTTAAGCTTCGTCCAATCGATTGTTTAGATATTGCTAACATCATTGGCGAAAACGTAGTTGTTGGTGGTGTAAGAAGAACTGCAGAAATCGTTCTTGTAGATGCTGACGACAAAGAAGCGATCGAAGCTAAATCAAACCTTTACAAACAAGTAGATGGACAGTGGATTGTAGACCAAGACATTATTCACCGTCAAATGTCTAACAACTCTATTTACTATACAGAAAAGCCAAGCCGTGAAAGACTTCACTGGCAAATCGAGCAAATGCGTTACTCTGGCGAACCAGCATGGGTAAATGCAGAAGCTGGCGCAAAGCGTCGTCCTAACTTTAATGGTGTTAACCCTTGTGGTGAAATCTTACTAGACTCAAAAGGTCTTTGTAACCTTACAACCATCAATGTTTATGCCTTTGTTAAAGAAGACGGAACATTAGACTTAAACGGTTTACTTAAAGCACAACGTCTAAGTGCGCGTGCTGGTTACCGTATGACATGCGTAGAACTTGAAATTCCAGAATGGGATGCAGTTCAACAACGCGATAAACTCATCGGATGTTCATTAACTGGATGGCAAGACATGGTTAATGCAGTCGATTTAGACCGAGATGGTCAAGCAGACGTACTTCGTAAATTACGTTCTGTAGCTAAAAAAGAATCTGAAATGTATGCAACAGAAATCGGTGAAGGTGTGCCGTTACTTGTTACTACTGTTAAACCAGAAGGTACGCTTTCTCAATTACCAACAGTTTCAAGTGGTGTACATTACTCACATTCACCATACTACATCCGTCGAGTACGTATCTCTGCGCAAGATCCACTTATTAAAGTTTGCGAAGAGCTAGGTTATCCAATCTTCCCAGAAGTTGGACAAGACATGGAAACGTGTAAAACAAAAGTTATCGAGTTCCCAGTTAAGTCACCAGAAGGTAAAACAAAGTATGACGTAAGCGCTATTGAGCAACTTGAAAACTACAAGATGTTCATGGAAGAATACGTTGACCATAACTGCTCTATTACAGTTCACGTTCGTGAGCACGAGTGGGAAGCAGTAGAAGAATGGGTTTGGAAACATTGGGACGAAGTTATGGCAGTATCATTCTTGTCTCTTGATGATTCTTTCTATGAGTTATTACCTTACGAAGCTATTACAGAAGAAGAGTTCCATACGCGTCGTGCTGAAATGAAGCCGTTTAGACCTTCACTTCTTCAGAAGTATGAGAAGGTTGAGACGCAGTTGGATATTGGGACTGATGGGTGCGAATCGGGTGCCTGCCCAGTGAGGTAAAACAGCTACCTTTCGCGAATCTCTTCGTTGCTTCCGAGCAATTGGGTGCGTCACGTGCTTAGCACTATCCTTACCCAATTCACGGAGGCGCCTTGATCTTCACGAAATCTAGCAGTTTTACGAAGTGGGGTCTTTTGAAATCCAATAGATTATTGATTGTATGATATAACAACAGAATTATTCATCGTTAGTTTGAACATAAGCCACTAGTCTTTTAAGACTAGTGGCTTTGTAATAACATAAAGTTGAAATTAACTAATGATTATGATTATGTTAGGTGAATCATAATGTATATAGATTCATTCACTTGTAAGATGAGCTATTATAAAAAGATAAATCTGAAGAAATAGGTGTAGAATATGGTAAAAGAAAAGTATAAAGGTGTTGAATACAATGAGGGACCAGATATGGCCAAAGGTTATATGCTAGGTAAAGCGAAAGAAATTTATGAAGAATTAAACTCTGACTATCTAGTTGATAGCCTCAATGAGGCGATTGAGTTATACACAATTGATAAATATGTAAAGGATGGATTGTTTCTTCAATATGTTGGAGAAGATAAAGAGGATTGGCTAAGAGAAAAGAATAGGATTGCCAACAAGTCTTTCGGAAGATATATTGGTTCCCATCTAGCTATTCTATCTGAATATAAGAACCTAAATTTCAGAAATCGAGAGATGTTTTGGGAAGTGGTAGGTGAAAGAAGATTATCTTGCATAAATGATAATGATCTAAAACAAGTTCTAAATGCCCAAGAGCATTTTGTATGGCAGATATTCAGACAGAAAAAAGTGGTTATGCGATTTGATGCAACTCTTAGAGATTATATGATGGATAATCCTGAGGGGAGTACTAATATTATTCTCAATAAATATCTTATAAATCATATAGTGGAAAAGCAGAAGTCCTATTTACCAGCTTCGTTAACTTTAGTAGATAAGGAAAAGATCATAAGTGACTATCTTGATATTGAAAACCTAAATTTGAATTATACTAGATTAATTAGTCAAGTACAGAGTTCAACCGAATTTGCTTTGGACGCTAGAACTAAATTGAAAGCTAAAAGAGTAAGTAAAAAGTTGGAAAACGAGATTTTTAATAATGATAACAACAAGGAACTGAAATTGTTGTTGAGTTTAGAGATGGTGTTGAGGGGACAGTAAAACAGTATTTTTCATTGAAAAAAGTAGGCACTGAGGTTGAAAAAAGTTGGTTAGATGAGAATCTAGATTATCCAACGATTTTGAATAATTTCATATACATTTTTAATTATGTTGATAGCAATATGGTATCAGATTTTATTTACAAGGAAATTTATGCTGGGGTATTTGAAAGATTTGGATTCAGTCATAAAAAAGAGTATAAAACGAGTCAGGTTTTTCATTTGAAAGAATCATTGTCGTTATTTCAAATGCATGCTTATTACTCTTTTCTAAGGAACCAAAATATTAGTTTAGAAGAAGTTATTGAGTGGTTTTTTAATAAATATCTGAATAATGAATTTGGGATAGAAGGATTTAATGTAAAATTACCACCCTTAGAGAATCCTAAATTTTGAGAAATGTAAATCAATATTTCCAACAATAGAAAAGTATAATGAAGAAATACAGCTTCTATATAGCTGATGGTTTTTATTGATGAAGAGTTATTGGAGATTGAAAGTAGACCTTTACCTTTTTCAATGTGTCCCAGTAAAAACGAACAACAGGTACGTGTATTTAAATAATGATAATGAAGAAGCGATAATTCAAGGAACATTATGTTTCAGACCAAAGTAATTTAACTTACTTTCCTTGTTATGAGGATAACCAATATGAGACCTTAATTGAAAGACTTGATCTGGATAAACTATATAGAAATGATATAGAAAAGTATCAAGAGCAATCATTAGAATGGCTTATTGAGAATGGTTTTGTTACGCAAGCAGATGATGGAGAAATCTTATTAATCAATAGAAATCGGACAAAATTTATTTATAGATTACATTTAGATGGTGTTGTTGTTCCAAGTAAACTTTCAGACGAACTGAAAACAAGAAGTTCAAAAGTTGATTTCAGAAGGTAAATTAGTCGCCGAAAATACATTGCTAACAAGACATGAATCAAACTACAATTGATTATTATCTTAACAAAAGAAGTTTTATCAACGGTCACGATTTACGTAATAAATATCTTCACGGGACATCAACTAGTCATGATAATGAGCATACTCATTACAAAAACTATCTCCATGCACTAAGATTGTTGGTAACAATAATGATAAAAATAAATGATGACCTAAGTACATTAGATAGTTCAATCATTTAGACCCTTTAAGGGGTCAGGCACCCGAAATACCGATATGTTATAATA
>LQAH01000234.1_pt1 | contig 15200 bp, 22 predicted proteins | sample 1535791 | NCBI WGS metagenome assembly LQAH01 (sample SAMN04331585, study PRJNA305678) | bioreactor metagenome | isolation source: bioreactor_4 inoculated with Wadden Sea sediment 2nd replicate of a... | place: Germany:Bremen
GTTGAAAAAGCTTGGCAGCTATTGCGAAAAAACAGCGACAGTTTTTTTGATGCGGCAATAACTACAGCACTGCAATGTTCCGGTTTTTAAAAAGCGAAAGTTAGCCAGTTGTTGTTAAACCCGAAAGTTGAGTCTATTAACAAGTAAACACCAGCTTCAGCCGTTTCACCCATAGCAACGAAGGAGCTGCGGGTGAAATCGGACTGAGTGGTATTGTTGGCAATCATCCGCGTTACCGTCCCGCTTTTCCTGCCGGGCATACAAACTCACACTTTCTACAAAATTTTATTGTAGGCTGTTTGCCATAGTTGTTTTTGGAACTTTGGGTAACATCCTTTTCCATTCTTATATTACAGAGCTCTCTATTATAAGTGCCATCCCTTCCAGGCAAGGATTCAGAAAATTCAATTGATTTGAAAATTGAAGCTTTCTCACCCATGGCATTTTCCGGGCAAACGCTTCTGCAGAGATTTTTACAATCGGCACAGGGATCAAATTCTATTGGCCCGGTTGAGTGTATCTCAGCATCTAAGAATAAAGCCCTGAGCCGAATTCTGGGACCATTTGACGGAGTTATAATCATATTATTCTTCCCAATACATCCAAACCCGGCAAGCACAGCTGCATCTTTAAGAAAAATTCCTCCTTTTTCAACGTAATAATGAAGTTTGCGGGTTTTTATCTTCAAATTATCTTCAATCTGTTGACTTGTCCGCTTTATGATATCAATCAGTATTCGGTTGCCAAGTGTACCTCTCCCATCCCACCAATCAAGCTTTGGATCATCTTCTGGATGTGAAAGGCCGATCACGAGTACGGTTCTTACAGAATCAGGCCAGGTGAATAATTTGTTGTCTTGAAGAGCCACGTCATCTATAATGAATTCGTTATCAGGAAGTTCCTCATCATCCTTAACAGGATTCATTGTGCCATAATCCACCATTTTATTATATATCATATGAGACGCCGATACTTTAAGCGCCTCCATTCTTGTGATACCGGCAAGCGTTGCCCCGTTTTCAATTGCAGTGCGAATTATCCAGTCTCTCATCTCCATGAATCCAATCCTCCCATCGCCCTTGTTTTGACCATATTCCCTGTTGGGCAAGAAAAGGTCTTCGAACAGCCTATTCCAAAGCCTATTCACTTAAATTTATTAAGCAGGCCTTTTTCATTAAGAAATTCCACCACCCGGGTCGTTTCCCCGGCCCCCATGGTGCCGCCCAATGAAACCGCAACAGAACAGGCCTCCAATATTTCCTCCACAGTTGCACCGACTGCCAGAGCGTGATCGGTCTGGAAGAGTACACAGGACCGACAGCCATGAACAAGGGCACCTGTTAAGGCCATGAGCCGTTTGATTTTCCCGGGCAGCGCCCCATCCTTATAGACCTCAATGGGCAATGCATCATATGCTTTTCCAACTTCGGGAAGGCATTTTCTGTAAAGATCCCACATGTCTCCGATCTGATCGTGAAGTTCCGACTGATGTGCCATTTTCCTCTCCTTTTATTTAGGGTTTGATTTTTAATTAAAATTACTATAAATAAATTGAATAGAAAAATGAAATAAAATTGATTAAAACAATAAAAATCATAGATAGTAGTGAATCATGCATATTCCCATAGACCTTTTAAACACCTTTGTGGTGCTAACTGAAACAAGAAATTTCACACTGGCCGGCAAACGGATCCACAAATCCCAGTCCGCCGTCAGCATGCAGATCAAGCGCCTGACCGAAACCGTGGGAAAACCCCTGATCGAGATGGAGGGGAAAAAGGTTCGATTAAGCCCCATGGGAGAATTGGTGCTGGAACATGCCCAAAAAATTCTAAGCGTTCATGATGCTGCCATGACAGCCATCAACAAGTTGGAGCTGAAAGGAAGGGTGAGACTGGGTGCCCCGGAAGACTATTGCTCTCTTTTTGTCCCCCAGATCCTGGCGGGTTTTGCCTGGGATTACCCGGATATCCGGGTGGATGTGATCTGCCGACCCAGTGCCCAGCTCTATGGAGATCTGCTCCAGGGAAAACTCGACCTGGCCATCTGCACGGCACTGGATGTTGACGGGGAAAAAATCTTTCAGGACCTGTTGTCTGGGTGACTCATGACAAAACCGCAATGCTGGAAAAAGACTCCCTACCGCTGGCGGTTTACAGACATGACTGCTTGTACCGGAAATGGGCCATGGAAGCACTCGAAAAAATCAACCGACCCTTCCATGTGGCGTATATGAGCCCCAGCATCTCAGGCATTCTGGCTACGGTGCGGTCGGGTCTTGCCGTGGCACCGGTGGCGCTGAGTGTGGCAGGTGAGGATGTCCAAATAATCGGACCTGAAGACGGATTGCCGGTCCTGCCGATAGCCGATGTCTGCCTGTACGGGACCTGTGATTTAAAAAATCCATTGGTGGCGAATCTGGCAACCCATGTCCGTGAATCCTTTGATACAAGGAGAAAACGCTGTCTTGCCTCTGAAAATTCCAAATAAAATATCCCCTGCAAAAATTACCATTTGCCAGCAAGCATGCATGAATAATACAAGAGTCTATCTTTATGTTCAGCGACTTGTCTGTGCGGGGATATAACAGCCAAGTTTTTTCGAAAACCAAGCGCTTCCGAAAAGCCGCTATCCCCCCCGGGTCGGCGGCAGCGTTTTGTTCAACGAAGCCGCTATCGCGACAGAAAAAACAAAAATCAAGTATACTCCTTAAGTGCCCAATAGCGGGTATGTAAATATCATTTTAATATCAGGAGGAGTATACCATGAAACTCACATTCCACACCCCTGCCAGGAAAGTATAGGGAATTTCCAATATAGATATTTTGATATTAATTCAGAAGGGTAACTGTTTTGATCAGTGTGAATCAAATTCACTCGATGAATCGTATTTAGAATAGATTTTTCTAGCATATTCCATTATGATCAATCCTCAATGAAGAACTATCCCGTTTCTGATATGCAATTCGCCTCCAGACGGCTCTGACTAGTATAGTGCTTATGATGTTCTCCGGGCCTATAAAGATCAATATGGAATAGAACAAAACTTTGGATTTCGGAAAAATACACCTGTTGTCAATTGCGTTTTTCTAATTTGATGACCATGAATGGTTCAATTTCTCGTGACCCCTGACAGAAAATTTTGGACATACTGGATCAAAACAGATAGGGTTGAACCTCCGGCATGTCAGGTACAATGATAAAAGATGTCCTGTCGGGGGTATCCGATAATCGAAACCCAGAACTTGTTTTGAGAGAAATCATATGATCAAATCCATGAATGCCGCGTGGTGGGTTCAGCGCTGGGCAGAGCTTCACCCTGAAAAACCGCCGTTATATTTGAAGAAACCGTCCTCAATTATAAAGATCTCTGCAAAGAGCGGACCGGACGAGCTGCTGGCTGCTGTCCATTGGTATTGAAAAAGGGGACAGAGTGGCAGCAATGCTGGACAACTGTCTGGAGTTCCTCGATTTATTTCTGGCATGCTCCAGGCTGGGTGCCATTTTTGTCCCTATTAATTTCCGTATTACCTCGCTGGAACTGGATTATTTCATCAAGAACTGCAGGCCCAGGCTCTTTGTTTATGGAGACGATTTCTCAGAGGTTGTCAATTCTCTCAGGATCGACAGCTATCTGCCCCCATTTTGGTGTCTGTGGTAGGAAACAGCCAATATGTCAATCGTTATGATTTTTCTGAGGAGACGGTTAAATTTGAAGGCCAGCAGGTATATTTGACCCGGTCTCTTGCCCCGTCCGATCCTGAAGAACCCCAGGTCATCATGTATACTTCAGGAACGACGGGAAAACCCAAGGGCGCGGTTCTATCACACAGGAAAACGTTTTTTAACTGTTTAAATGCAGATATTTTTTTCGAGCTCCATTTCAGAGATATCATGTTGATTTTCCTGCCACTTTTTCATTCAGGCGGGTTGTTTATTCAAGCGGCTCCAACCTTTTACAAAGGCGCAACCCTTGTTCTTCATCGGAAATTCGATCCCGTGAAAATATACACAGATATTGAAAAATACCGTGTAAACAAAATTTTGGGAGTTCCGACCGTTTATCGGGAATTGCTGAAAGTTCCTCCTGAAAAAAGGTCTGATATCTCGTCACTCAGGGTTTGCGCCGGAGGTGGAGAAAAATTGACAGAGGATCTGGTCAAAAAAATGTTTTGAGGCTGGACTGGCATTTCGTCAGATTATGGGACAGACAGAAACCTCCATTCTCCTATGGGCATCTGAGAAAGATCCATTGAAGAAGCCCGGAACAGTCGGGAGACCAGTGTTTCATGCAGAAGTCTCAATTCTGGATGAAAAAGGGAACTCAACAAAGCCAGGTGAAACAGGAGAAATTGTCGTACGCGGATCAATTATGATGAAGGAGTACTGGCAGGATCCAGTTAAAACGGATGAAACCATTAAAAACGGGTATCTGCATACCGGAGACCTTGCCCGGATGGATGAAGACGGCTTTTTTTACCTGGCCGGCCGGTCCGGGGACATGTACATATCAGGCGGTGAGAATGTGTATCCAGCGGAAGTGGAACAGGTGCTCAAGACACACCCGGATATTGAAGAGGTTGCGGTGGTCGGTGTTCCTGACGAAAAATGGGGTGAAACAGGACACGCATTTGTCACTAAAACCGCTTCATCTTCTTTAAGTGAAAGCGATGTGATCGCGATCTGCGATGGAAAACTTGCAAAATATAAATGGCCGAAAAGGATAAGTTTTTGCAGTGATTTTCCCCGCACCTCGTTAGGAAAAATTAAAAAGCCCGAACTGATCAAAAATTATGGAATTGAGAAATGAATCCAAAAAACTGTTAAAAGGGAAGAAAATCCTTATTGTTGATGACGAGGCGTATGTCCTGGATTCTTTGATCGAGTTGTTGGATATGTGTCTAATAGATACCGCATTGTCTTTTGAAGACGGGAAAAAACGGCTTGAAGATCATGACTATGACATTGCCAGACTGGATATAATGGGCGTAAAAGGGTTTGAACTGCTGAAAGTTACAAATGATCGCAGGATTCCGGCGATCATGCTGACGGCAAATGCTCTTTCGGAAGAGAACCTGAAAAATCCGCAAAGGATTGTGCCGCCTATTTCGCGCCCAGGGATAAAATGGCGGATATCGATTTATTTGTCGCAGATGTCTTTATGCATTGGAAAAGAAAAGAAAAAAAATACCTGTGAAAAATGGCTTCACCGACTCAGCGGATATTATGACAGCCGATTCCAAGGAACAAATTTGAGAGACCAGGAAAAAATTTCGGTGATTATTTTTATCAGGCTTGAGGTCATCACGGAAATCGGATACAAATGAAAAACAAGAACCTTGAATAAGGGCATATTCGGACATCAGGCTTGTACTTTTGGAAAATCAAGACTTTGGCCGGAATAGGTGGCTTTAAGCCAATCAAACAAGTTTAAGAATACTTTATGTGTGTAACTTAAAATGTGCAAGCTCATTCGAACCTGCTGTATTTGTTGTGCTTTTATCTAAAAGTTGGTGAGCTTGAATGCTTGTAACCGGCTGAATTTAAATAGATTCCAAAATTGATCTGCAATTTTTAGGTGTTTTTCATGAATGCCACGGAGATTTCAACTGGTAAATCCAAAATGAAGAATTGAGAAATTAGCGGATGAAGCATACAGCCAATAGATATTTTCCAAGATGGATAGCCTTTACTGTCACGTGTATCCTGTTTCTTTTTATTGTTTTTGGCGCTTGGTTTTTTCAGGTTCAGGAAAAACAACAACGTGAATCTGCTGAAGCGAACCTTTTGGCCATTGCTGATCTCAAGGCCGGCCAGATTGTTAACTGGCGGAATGAAAGGCTTTCTGATGCAAAAGTTCTTATGGGGCGAATTGATCTCATCGATTCCATAGAACGCTATTTTTCTTATCCAACTGAACAGGAAAAGGCTATAATACTTCGACGTCTGCAATCTGTCAAAGAATCTTATGGATACGAGGATATTCTTGTTGTCAAAATTGAAAAACAGATTGTTCTCAGCTTGGGTTCCGAAGTGGGGTTGTGTTCGGCATATGCTCAGGTTCTGGATGAGGCCGTTAAAAACGCAGCCCCATGTGGACTCCTTTACACGCCATCCATGATGGTTCTTTTCCCCATTTATCGGTTATTGTTCCTTTGTTGGAAAAAAAAGTTCCAGGAATCCGATAGGCGCCCTTGTACTGGTATGTGACGCTGCCCAGTTCCTTTACCCACTTATTCAATCCTGGCCGACACCAAGCACCACGGCAGAAACGCTTCTGGTCCGTCAAGATGGAAACGATGTGCTCTTTTTGAACGATTTGCGTCATCAGAAAGACTCTGCCTTGAAACTCAGAATCGATTTGTCTCGGGAAGATCTACCTGCGGCCAAAGCTGTAAAAGGGATCACTGGAATTGTTGAAGGCAAGGATTACCGTGGGGTGGAGGTCATTGCCGCCATTCTTTCGGTTCCGGATTCTCCATGGTTTATGGTTTCCAAAATGGATGCCTCTGAGGCTTTTGCCGAATGGCACTTTCGATCGATTATGATCCTGGTATTCATCCTGGGTATGGCGGTTCTCATAATAGCGGCGGGTCTTTTTGATTTGGCAGCGAAGTCTCAAAACCTATTATAAAGAGCTGTATCAATCAGAGTTTGTTTTGAATAAAGCCCTGAATTTTTATCGAATAACCCTGCACTCTATTGGAGACGCAGTGATTACCACTGACGACAAAGGCTGTGTGGAATTGATGAACCCGGTAGCCGAAATGCTCACCGGTTGGAAGCAAGGGGAAGCAAAAGGACAATACTTGAACGAAGTGTTTCATATCATTGATGAAGAGACACGCCGTCCCGTTGACGATCCCGTAAAAAAAGTCTTCAAGGAAAAAAAAAGTGGTAGATTTGACCAACCATACCCTTCTCATCAATAAAGATGGCCGTGAATTCCCAATTTTGGACAGCGGTGCACCCATTGTTATGGATGATGGGCAGATCGCTGGAGTTGTTCTGGTGTTTCAGGATGATTCCAAACGTAGAGAGTCTCAAAAGATCATTAAAGAAAACGAAAAAAATACCGCTCCTTAATTGAGTATTCGTCAGACCATATATTTATGCTGAATCTTGAAGGAATCTATATAGCAAGCAATGATCGTATCGATGCGTTTGATATCCGGTCCGGTGAAAAATTTGCCGGCAAGTCGATAGGCGAAGTCTATGAACCTGAGGCGGCGTTTTTTTATCGGAGCAAACTTGACGAAGTGATTACCAAAGAAACTCCTGTCGATTTTGAACATGAAATGAATACCCCCAGGGGCTTACGATATCATCATGACACACTGTACCCGATTTATCTTAATGAAAAGCTGTGGTCCATCGGCGGTATTTGCCGTGATATTACTAAACAGCGCCGGCTTGAAAAAGAACATTTAAAGCTCCAGCAGGAGTTGCATCAGTCTCAAAAGATGGAAGCGATCGGCACACTTGCCGGCGGAATTGCCCATGACTTTAACAATATTCTTTCTTCCATTCTCGGATTCAGCCAGCTGGCGCTTGATAAAGTTGAAAAAAACACAGAACTTGAAGACGATCTCCAGGAAGTCCTTTCCGCTGGAAACCGTGCCAGAGAGCTTGTCAAGCAGATCCTTAGTTTTGCCCGAAAGTCAGAAGAGGAGACCAGACCGCTGCAACCGGGTATCATCATAAAAGAGGTTACTAAATTTCTGCGGTCATCTATTCCCACGTCAATCGAAATCAGGCAGACGGTTAACAGTGACTCTTTCATCATGGGCAACCCGACCCAGATCCACCAGATACTGATGAATCTCTGCACCAATGCCGCACATGCCATGGAAGATCATGGCGGCGTACTTGAACTCAGCATTCAAGACATCTCCTTTGAATCCGGTTCCAGAAAAGAAATCATTGATTTGAAACCGGGAGATTATGTCCAGATCAAGGTGTCAGATACCGGGGCAGGCATTCCTGACGACCTTATCGACTTGATTTTCGATCCTTTTTTTACAACAAAAGGGATTGGCGAGGGGACCGGGATGGGGCTTTCCGTGGTTCACGGCATTGTTGAAACCTATGGCGGAAAAATTACGGTTGACAGCTATCCCGGCAAAGGGTCGACGTTCACAATATATCTGCCAATCACAAAAAACGCCGATTGGATCGCACTGAAAGGGCCGAAAACCTGCCTTCAGGTTCAGAGAAGATCCTTTTGTGGATGATGAGGCATCGCTTGCCAAATGGTGAAGCTGATTCTGGAACAACAGGGATATTCTGTTGAAATAGAGACCAACAGTGTCAATGCGCTGAAATTGTTCCAGTCAAAACCAAAAGAATTTGATTTGATTATTACGGACATGACCATGCCGGGCATGACTGGAGATAAGCTGTCAATTGAGTTGATGAAAATACGACCGGATATCCCGGTCATTTTATGCACGGGCCACGGCAAGAAGATATCTGATAAAACCTTAGGTGAAATCGGTATCAAAGCGTTCGTATACAAACCGATTATGAAGGCTGATCTGGCGGAAATCGTTCGGAAAGTGCTGGATGATTCCAAAGTATAGGCAATTCTTTCTGCGGGTCTTCTAAACCGTATTTCAAAACAATGCCCCCTCATTTTATGTTCCCCACGTTTTGTATCCCAGACGTCCACGACAAGCTGGCAGGTTTTGAGAAAGGTGACATATCATAGCACGACAGAGATTATCCCTATTCCCGGATGTGTCAAAGCGGTGGCATTTTCGGCATATCTGATAAAATCCGCTGCTGTCTTTGTGTCAGGTATGCGGTTGGATTCAGGGGAGACCATTTGTGTGGACTGGGCAGGATGGCCGCCATCCACGCAGCCTGATCCGGGCTCAGACCCGCGGCGGTGGTGTTGAAATAACGATGGGCTGCAGCCTGAGCCCCCAGAATGCCGGTGCCCCAGTCCACGGCATTCAGATACATTTCCAGGATACGGGATTTGTCCCATATCAGTTCCATGAGAATTGCATACCAGACCTCTCCCAGTTTACGTACCGGATTACGGGTAGCCGGCAGAAAAATGGATCGGGCCGCCTGCATGGTGATGGTACTGGCGCCTCTGAGAGATTTTCCTTTCAGTACATCATTAATGACAACCTTTATTTCCTGAAAATCCAGGCCATGGTGGGTGAGAAACCGCTGGTCTTCCCCGGCCATAACTGCCTGGTGCAGATAGAGGGAAATGTCTGACAGGTCCCGCCATTCATAGGTATGCGCCACATAGGGCGTATCAAACCAGTGGTGTCGAAGCCGTTCCCACATCATGTTGATGGTGAAAGGCAGCGCAATGTATTTCAGGGCCAGCACTTGAAAAAGAGACAGGACAATCAGAACCAGAAAACATTTTATCAGTGTTTTGGTCACCCATCCGGTGATGGACCGCCATAATGCTTTTTTTTCTTGGCTTTCATGATTTTACTTGAATCGTACCGGCAATCCCGACAGTTGTCAATCCGGTCCGGCCATGGTATAGGCACGGGCATAAAAGATCGATCTTGAAACGTGAACCCAAAGTGCGGCATAAATTATCATGACATACAATTTTGATCCGGAAAAATGGTATGATAATGAGTTCTACCTGCTTCAGTTAAAGCGCAGACAAGGAAAACTTGACCAGGAGGAGTACGAACAGGCCTTGACCGATCTGGACCGTCGCATGGACGAAATGTGGCAGCGCCTGGACGGGGCTTATCAGGTCAATCAGGAGAGATGACCGGTGTGAACGCCATGACACCGGGGTGAGACACGGATAATTCCGCTCAATGTGCCCTGGCAGTAAAACCCCATCATGCCGATATTTCCGGCCATCTGCAGGGTGTTTGACAAAAGTCCGGAACCGATCAGTATTTGTTTCAGTGGGATAACGCCAGACAACATACGGGCGTTGATCATGATACTGGTGCAGCAGATACAGGGCTTTGCCGGTGGCAGCGGCTGCCCGGCCGTCAACGGTGGTAGAAAAAGAATTGTCGATCCGTTCTTCATTCTCCAGATGGATTCATGAAATATTCTGTCTAACCAAAGCATGGGGATTGTAGATGCCCACCAAAGATTTCCGGGTGACAAGCCAGATTGTATCATCTGCACCGGGACTGATATTTACCACCGCATCACAATCACTAAAGGCTGTAATGACTTGTCACCGCAGCCTTTAGTGAAACACTTTGGTCGATGGTGAGTTTCCACCATGGATAATACCAGCTGCCTTGCTTCTGTGCTTTCACATGAATCAAATTCTGGCTTCCATCAACCATGACCAGACCATCCTGATTGTCAAGAAATGCATAAACTCCGCCCAAAAGACTTCCCGTCTCCACAGAAAGCTTTGCCAACTCTTCTCCGTCCCGGTGTCTGAGAAGACGGATCATCGGCGCTCTGTTCAGCATACTGGTGCTCAGGACAAACGGTTTGCCATCCGACCGGATTAGTACGGTGGGGCAGGCCGCCAAAAAAAACTGCTGACCGCCGTCACATCATTTTCACCCGGCCCGGGAATCGGTGTCGTATCAGAAGATGCAATGTCCCCATGCATACTGGAAGTACCCGGCGAAATCCATGAGATCATCAATCCTTTTATTATTCAAACTTTTTGCAAGATACAGCTTTTTGTTGTAACGTTATTTTTGAGAAACTTTTTGCAGATACAATTTGAATTGTTGAATCTTGGGGCTGTTACCTCTGTGCAAGTATGATTGAAGTTTAATGAAAATAATCATGGCAGCATTACTGATCCGCACATGAACTTGTTGGGTGACGTCGACATAAGGTGATATGGCAATCATAGCAACACTTAAACAGCGTGTACGTGATCTCAAGGCGGAAACCTTTGCTCTTTACCTCGCTGCACGCGACCCGAGAACACCATGGTATGCAAAGTTTCTTGTTGCAGGTATCGTCGCCTATGCCTTCAGCCCCATTGATCTGATCCCTGACTTTGTGCCGGTTCTGGGCTATCTGGATGATCTCATTCTGATACCATTAGGCATTGCCTTGGCTATCAGGTTGGTCCCTCATCAAGTCCTAACGGAGTGCCGAGTGCGAGCACAGGAAGCTATCCGGAAAGGAAAACCCGTTAGCCTGGCTGCAGGTGCGGTAATTATCGCAATCTGGCTCATTTTGGCTGCGCTTTACATCGGATGGGTCTATGATGTATTTAAAATGAAATCGTGAGCATGCCCAACTGATTGTCTATTTGCCAGAGGATGAACTATAGTCGACACCTCGTTAAAATAGGGGTGGCCAGATCTTCCCTGGGATTAACACCAATTAATCCAAAAAGACAAGCGGTAAAATGACCACCCAAGAGAAACTGATCAAATGTAAACTGAGGATACTCGAACCTGCTGAATATCTCAAAAACGTATCCCAAGCCTTCAAAATAAAAGGAATATTCTGCCAGCACTTCTATGACATCAAAAAAGCCTATGATGAGCACGGGATTGAAGAGTTAAAAGAGAAAAGCGGTGCTTAAAGTGTGCCCGTAGCTCAGCTGGATAGAGCATTGGACTTCGAAGCCTAAAATTAAAATTTTCAAAATCTGCAATAAAAATAAATCGTTAAATTTCAAGAGGAATCATGTCGGAGCGTGCCCTGATTGAACTTTATCAAACGGTGGTACCCAAAAAAACGATATAATCAAATCATGATGAACTATCGAATTTTTAGAATCAATAGCATTGATTTAAGGACCTTAAATCCATTAAAATATCAAGTTTAAGGGATTGGGGGGACGTCGATAAAACAGACAAATCCAAATTTTTATCCTAATAAAGACTCCCAAGAACAAACAAGGGCTCTCTGTAATCTTTGGGCTGTTGTGATAAGAATATTGGTTTGCCCGGCTTCAATCTTTTGGACCGTCCTTATGTTTAACTGAGCAAGCTCAGCAAGTTTTCCTGCGTAATATTTCGTGCCATCCTTTCCCGGCGTAAGTTGCTACCGAAACATTTTAATTCTGTTTTAATTTTATTCTCGTCCATACGTCCCATTATGCCGTATAAAAACATTGACAACACGGCATAATAGGGCGTAATGAATAAAGTACACTAGGCTATAAAAAGGGAAATACTATAGCATGTACTATTATTGGCAGCATTGAGGTGTTTGAGAGTTCAGCAATTTCTTTTGGCCTTCACGGCTTCCCCCCCCAAGACAGAAAGCCTGGCAATCGCGACGTATATAAATTTGAAAGAGCCGGAGGGTAGATTTCGTCTCTGGTTAAATCCTGTAATTAATCATCCAAGGAGAGTAACAATGGAAAATAATAAAATAAAATTCCGTACAGTGTGTGCCTGGTGTGATTGCCTGATTTCTGAAAAAGAGTGCCTCAAAACAGAAAATCGTCTAGCCCTGTCGCAAAATGGCGTAATTATCAGTTACGATATATGTGTAAGGTGCCATAGAAAACTCGACAAGCCTTCTGGTTTAAAGCATAAGGAAGAGAACGATGTTTGATTTCTTAGATGATTTTTTCAGATGGATCGAAATCGGTATTATCAGAGGCTTGAGCGAGGAACTGGCCAACGAAGAACTTGAGTGCCGCAGTCTTGAAGCCGAATGCGAAACAGACGAAGAAGAAAAATAATTCCACAACCCTTCAATCCCTTTCTATTCAAGCATTCTCTACCCCACAGTTCATAAATTCACCCAGGTATTAATGTGATCTCACTCACATAGAAAGACATTTTCCCGACTTTTAACCATCAGTAGTGATTCTTATTACTGTCTCTCCAGTCCCGTGTGAATAACCCCATGGCATCCATTGAAACCTTCAGTAGACGGTTTGGTCTGTCCCAGAATGAAGCGGAGATAGTCAAGAAGGCCTTTTGAATGGAACCTGGAGACACATTGTTCTACGTCATTAACGCATTCACAGCCGCAGCCAAGGCAGATTGGTTTGGCCACAGCGGACGTGTATAAATTCGAAAAAGCCGGTGGCCAGCTCCTTTCCATGGTCAAGTCATAGTTCTCGTTTATGTAGCCCTGTAATGATCAGAATTGCAGGGCTTTATTATTCACAACTCTCAATCTCACGGAGGAAAAATATGGTTTATGAAATCAGATGCAGTTGGTGCGGAATACTGATCGGCACCAAAGAAAAAGAAGAAAACGAATTCGCAGTGGCCATGAAGATAGAGGGGTTCTGTATCCCACTCGATATGCGCAAATTGCAAAAAAGCCGTGTCAAAAGAATATGGACTGAATCAAGGAGGGAAAAACAATGGATAGTATATACACCTGCCCATCATGTGGGAAATGTTATACACGCCGCCATACGCCGGAGTCATACATCGGAAACAATTGTTTTGAATGCTCTTTCTGGCTGGGGAAAACTGACTACCCGGATTACATTAAAGAACACCAGGTCATCATCAACGGTGAGCATTTTATGCTGGGCGAAACCGAAGGTCCTTTTCGGGGTTTCGGTGGCAGGAGGTTCAAAATTCAGTTCTTTGATGGCCGTATCATCGAGACCACCAACCTTTGGGGGCAGGGTCCTATCCCGGAGCTCTTCAGGCATATGCTGCCGGACAATGCTGTGTTCCTGCCTGTGGATGAAAAATCAGCGTTTGGAGGTGCCTATGTTTGATTTCGACTGGTTTGATGACCCCGTATATCCCTGGATGATTATTGGTCCGCTTTCAGAAGAATTGCCTGATGAAGAGCGGGAACGCCGTCAGCTTGAAGATGATATTGATCAGGATGATGACGAATAGTTGCAGTTAACGTATTGTAATCATGGTAATTAAAGTAGTTCTCATCCCGTAGCACCAGAACCCGGTGCCTACCCAGTATCACCCAAGGCCCAGTGCCAACCAGGCAGCATTTAGCCGGTATTGTTTATCGGTCAATCACCAACGCGCAGTGCTTATCAGTTAAATTGCTGTGCTCATCAAAGCAATACCCATAATTCAATGCCAATCCATAGTCCCATTCCAGTATTCCGCTTTCTTGATGGGTCTTTTCTTGACCCTTGTCTTTTTGGAGGAGGTGCTTGGGGTGGGGCTATGGTTTATCCTATGCTCGTGGGCTGGATCAAAAGTTTATGGGTGAGGCTTTTATGGCCCGCCCGCTGAAAATCCGACGATAGACGACGTGGACGATAAATCATCAAAAACTATTTTGGCAATGGGGAGGGGACTGGCGGAATTGATGCTCGTCCCCTTACCCAAATACCCAGTGACACCTTTCTAAAGTAGTGTTTCTCATACCAGGGATTATTATTCTCTCCAATGTTGTGGCTGATTCAGTACCTTGGAACATTTCACTTTTCCCTTGGCTTTACCAATAATCCCTGGAGAAAGTTCTATTACCATCCAGGCTCCAGCAAACTCTTCTGGAATGTAATATGGTGCTTCAAAACCCAGGCTTTTAGCATCATTGATAAATCCTGATCGTGGATAATAATCAATGTGTCCTAATACGAAAACGAGATCAATTCCTGCTTCTTTCAGTTGGCGCAATCCTTTTCAATAAGACGACCACCGACCCCAGTTGATTGACAATCTGGTAATACTGCAAGTGGTGCTAAAATTTGAGCTTCAACATCTACCGGACAATCGGTGATAGTCACTTTTGTAAACAGGACATGTCCAATAAGTTTTTCGTTTTCTAAGGCAACAAAAGAGTGGATTGGCATTGCAGTTTCATCGTCAAATAAATCGTGTACGAGATTGACTATTCCTTGAGCTTTTTCTGCCCCTTCTGTTTTTCCGAATTCGGCTTTGTGAATATTTTCTATTTTTGCCTGTTCTTTTTTGTTTGATATTCTGATTTTCAATGTATTTTCCTTTGAATTTAATTGAACTGTATTCAAAACAACACTATTCTGACAAAATGAAATAAATTTCAACTTTGAATGAAAAGGCATTACGAATAAAAGGCAACACAGAAAAGGCGAGTGCTATAAGATTTCCGAACGGAAAATGTTACTGCACCCCTAAAAAAGCATGAAGGGCTATACTAAAATTTCACACCAGTACATTTCTGATCATCTTTTATCAGTAGCGCCCTGGTACAATATCCAAAAATTTAGAAAACAAAAAAAACCTTTTATAAATGATATTATTAATATTGAAGTCTCATATCACCATGGATATATGGCTGTCAATTACCTGACTCAATAAACAGATGAGAAATCTTAATATGTGGATTTA
>LQAH01000235.1_pt1 | contig 15119 bp, 21 predicted proteins | sample 1535791 | NCBI WGS metagenome assembly LQAH01 (sample SAMN04331585, study PRJNA305678) | bioreactor metagenome | isolation source: bioreactor_4 inoculated with Wadden Sea sediment 2nd replicate of a... | place: Germany:Bremen
TTTCTTTTCACTCTCAGCTTATACTTCATAACAGGACATATATCGAGGCCGTTTATGAATCTTGCAGATTTGATTTGGACTTATTGAAAGCGGACTTTTCTCAAGAGAATTTACAGATAATACTACAGCAGAATCAGAACTTGTCAGCTATAGAATAAACAAAAATGGTAGATGAAGTAAAAAAGCTTCATTCAGATATTTATCTTAAAGAAATTGAGAAAAGCAATGCTAAACTTAAAGCTCTTTATGCACAGATAAATCCTCATTTTCTGTTTAATACATTAAACTCAATTAAATCACTGGCTTAATTCGAACATGACAAAAGAAATAAGCGATATAAACAACACAGCTTGGAAAAATGCTCAGGTACGGTATTTATGATTCATCAGAACTAGTTTCACTTAAGCAGGAATTTGATCATGTAATTTCATATCTTAAAATACAATCATACAGAAACGGTGAACTGTTTAGTTTTGATACAGAGATACCTGAAAATTGTAAAAATCTCGCTGTCCCTAAACTGGTACTCCAGCCTCTTGCAGAAAATTATATTAAACACGGCTTAATTCCTGATTCATTTACAGAAATAAAAAATATCCTGTAAAACAGAATACAGCTGTCTGATCATGTCCTTAAAAAAATACAGGAAAAAAGATTCCTGTAAAAACTTTAGCTGATATAAAATCAAAGCTTGAAAATGATGAAAAAACAGAATCCGGAAGCGGCATAGGTCTCAAAAATGTTCATCAGAGAATAAAAGAATTATTCGGTCCGGCATACGGACTTGAAATAAAATCTGGCAAAGGCACAGAAATAAAAATAATACTGCCGATTGTAAAACAGGAACAGAGTAATAATGCTTAGACTAATACTGGTTGATGATGAAAACTCACACTTAACCTCCTAAAAATATTTTAACTGGAAGGAATACGGGATTACAATATCAGGAACTGCACAGAGTGTTAAACAGGCTAAAAAACTGTTTGAGAAATCAGCTCCAGATATTCTTATTACTGATATAAAAATGCCGGAAGAAGACGGTCTTGATCTTATTGAATGGATAAGAGAAAAAGACTACAAAACAAAAATAATTATATTAAGTGCATTCGGAGAATTTGAATACGCAAAAAAAGCAATGGAATACAATACTTCCGGTTATATTTTAAAACCGATAGAAGAAGAAGTAATTGAAGATGCTGTTTCGAAAGTTCTTGAAGAAATACAAAATGAAAAAGAAATATTTACTCAGTATTCTGAAGAATACAACCTTACAAGAAAAATTCTTCTACGGCAGCTCCTCTTAAACAAAGATGATCAGGATAAATATATAACACTCTTAAAAATGAATACAGTACAGATCTTTTTAAAAGTTATTATCTAATCTGTATTTATTCTTCATCATTAAAATACAGTGATTTTATAAATAAAGATGAGATGCCGAAAAAAACAAAAATAGATTTTCTTGATTTTATTAAAACAGAATCAGCACTAAAATCATATGAATTTGAAATCTTTGAAAATAATCCCGATGAATCGGTAATCCTATTAAATTCCAGAGAACCTATTGATAAAATTGAAATTAAAAATAGAAAATCTTATTTTCCGGTCCCGAGAGGAATTCGGAATAAGTACAGTCGCATCTATAAGCAGCAGGTATGAGAGTATATCAGATTTATTTACAGCATACAGAGAAGACAAGCGATATATAAAACTGATAAATTATTTCCGGACAACAAACTGTTTTCAAAAAACTACATAAGAAAAAACCTGAAACCTGAAAATATAAATTTTGATTATTACATAGACAGAACAGTAAAATATATTGAAAACGGAAGTGAGGATAAGCAGGAATCCGGAATCAGGCAGTTTATTTCGGATATATCATTTATCTGGAAAGAACAGCATCTTAAAACTTTCCAAAAGCTGCTTTTAATTACCTAAAAAAACTGAACATAAGATATGACATGCCGGAAAATAAGAATATTACAGCTGATATAATCTATAAAAGCTACCCTTCTTTAAAATCACTTGAACTCTTTCTTATAAACAGTATAAAAACAATTTCAGCTTCTGAAAAAAAGCAACAGCAGTTATCATGATTCTGTTAGAAAAATTATAGATTTTATTGATGAACATTATTCATCTGATATCAGCCTTGAGGAACTGTGTGATAAAGCATCTGTCTCGCGTCATTATTTAAGTACTCTTTTTAAAAAAGAAACAGGGATGACGCCCTGGGATTATCTTACAGTTACAAGAATTAACAATGCCTGCCGGATAATAAAAACAGGCAGTTACAGAAACTATGAAATAGCATCTATGGTTGGATATGAGAATCAGGGATATTTCTCCAGAATGTTTAAAAAAAATAAAAGGGATGAGTCCAAGCGAGTACAGAAAAAGCATATAGTAATAAACCCGCTTAAATAATTATATTAACAAAGTAGACTTGATTATGACTTCTGACACAGCAGACACAACTCAATGCCATAAAAAAAACAACATTCAGCAATTTATCATTACAGTTAATACTTTAAATTGTTTTAGAAAATAATAATCTACCGGAGGAAAAAATGAATCTAAGCATAAACAGCGATTACATTTCGAGTTACGGGAATCCTTTTCCTGCAGTTGAGAAAATTGCAGAAACCGGATTCAGTCATATTCAGTGGATTCATCACTGGGATACAGACTTCATATACATGGACTGCGAAATAGATGAAATAGAAAACAAATGAAAATTCTGGGATTGAAGCTTAACGAGACACATGCGACAAGAGGTGTTGAAAAGAATGGTTTGCTCCTGAGGAATACAGGAGAAAAGCAGGTATTCAGCTTATTAAAAACAGAGTTGATATGACTGCCCGTCTGGGAGGCGACTGCATAGTGCTTCATCCTTTCAAAACAGATGATCCTCAGCTATATCAAACAGAGCTGAGCAGGGACTTAAATCGCTTATTGAACTCGAAGATTACTGCAGATCAAAAGGATAAAAATTGCTCTTGAAAATATGACAGTACTCTATTCTTTTGATATTCTTGAATATTATTTCAAACAATTCTCACCGGATTATATCGGTTTCTGCTGGGATACTGGACATTCAAACACTGTAGGAGAGGCTGCTTTCAAAAGAGCAGAGAAAGCAGCGATTGAAAGACTGTGTGCTGTGCATTTGAATGACAACGATGCAAAGGGAGGGGATCAGCATCTAATTCCTTTTGACGGAAGTTCAGACTGGGAACGGATTATTGAAACTGTAAAGAGATCCCCTTACAGAAAAGACAAAGCTCTTACTCTTGAGGTATCTATGAAACATTACGAATATGAGATCATGTTTCTTGATAAAGCAAAAACTGCTGCTGAAAAGCTTACACAGATGTTTTTGAAATAATTATTTAATAAGCGCATTACAATACAAAACATAAATCAGCAGAATATATAATTTATGATCTGCTGAATTTTTTACAGATATCACTTATGCTGCTGTCAATTTTCAGGAAATCAATTTCTGTCATGAAATAGAATTACAATTTTATGCATAATAAAAAGCAGGGGGAGGAACCCCTGCCCGGAGTGATTACTTTTTTAACTGATTGTCTTATTATCCTTACTGCAAAACACCACACCTCTTTTTTGCCGAAGAGATGACTCAGGAGGATTACCTGAAAACATTTATGCGTCCATAGTATTTTACACATAACCAGGGATTCAGTATTAAATGATATTCGTTTTTTTTGCACTATATTAGGATTTAATAGAAAAGATATGCAACTGTGTTTTTACAAGTATTTAGAATCAGCAGAATAAATATTTTACCTGCTGTTTTCTGTACGGTAGCGTCCCGGAGATATATCGTATTTTCTTTTAAAACTTCTGGAAAAACTGAACCTGTCCATATAGCCGACAGATTCTGAAACTGCGGAAATATCAAAATCCGTTTTAGTAAGAAGTTCAGCGCCTTTTTCAAGCCGGTAGTTTTTAAGATAATCACCTGGAGATTCACCTGTTCTTTTTTTAAAGAGCTGGGAAAAATAACTTCTTTCAAGTCCCAGATAATCTGCTATATCTGTTACGCTGATATTAAGTGAATAATTTTTTCTTATAAAATCATAGGCGCATCTGATATAATCATCTTTTCTACCCGGATCATCAGGAGTTTCGGATAAGTCTGCTCCTGACAAGTGTATAATATCTGAAATAATATCCAGAAGAACTGCTTTCTGCCTGTAGCTGTTTTCAAAGGAGATACTTCTGATTTTTTCAAGACGTGAATAATGGTTTTCAAAAACACTGCTGTCCCCGAAAGTAATAACAGGATTATCTGCAGAAATACCAGCCTTAAGAAAAACCTTATCAAGTCCCTCTCTGTAAAATCCTATCCAGAAATAATCCCACGGTTCATCCTTATCTGCTTCATACCATGCAGGTTCATCAGGAAAGATAAAAAAAGCCATACCCTTTTCAAGACTGTATTTACGGTCTCTGATATGATACTGCCCCTTTCCTTCTTTTTATGAAATGTATTAAAAAATGATCTTTTATTACAGGGCCGTAAGAATGAAGAGCCCTGCATTTTTCACTTTTATAATAATAAACCGAGTAGTCATCTTCTCTGTCCGGCAGATTCTGAAAATCAAAAAGCATAAAAAAAATATAAACCAGTTTTGATATTAAATCCACAATAAAGTTCAGGCATTCATTTTCAACTTTTTTTAAATCCTTATTCTTCATTTTTTTGATTTTGCTGTTTGATTAAATCAAAAAACATTATCATGCAAACTGTTTATTATATCAGCCGAATACATGGAGGTCCCGTTCCCGGTCTTTCCTGAACTGTCTTGTATAAAGATTAAAATAATGCCCCTTAAGATCAAGAAGCTCATTGTGATTTCCTGATTCAATAATTCTGCCGTTTTCAACATACAGAATTCTGTCGGCATCCCTGATTGTAGAAAGACGGTGCGCTATAATAAATGCAGTTGATTTTTTAAGAAGATTTCCATCCCTTTATGAATCAGCTCTTCTGATAATGTATCTATGGAACTTGTTGCTTCATCCATAATAATAAGTTCAGGATCGGCAAGTATTGCACGGGAGAGAGAAATCAGCTGCTTCTGTCCGGTAGAAAGAAGGGTTCCCTCCTCTCCAACCTCTTCATTATATCCCTCTCCAAGCTTAGTTATAAAGTCATCAGCATGTGCTTTTTTAGATGCGTCTATTACCTCATCATCTGATGCATCAAGTCTTCCATAACGGATATTCTCCATAATGGATCCGGAAAAAAGATGCGGTGTCTGAAGAACAACTCCAAGTTTTGACTGAAGCGACTGCTGTGAATATTCTCTGTAGTCCCGCCCCCTATAATTATCTGTCCTTTTACCGGTTCATAAAATCTGCATATAAGAATTTACAATTGTTGACTTCCCGCCTCCGGTAGGACCGACAAGGGCAACAGTTTCTTCCTGTGCAATTTTAAGCGACAGATTTTCTATTACAGGTTTTTCTTTTTCATAATAAAAAAGCACATTGCTGAATTCAACCTCCCCCCTTACAGATTCGGCAGAAACTGAATCTGCTCTGTCCCGGACATCGGGTTCCTTATCTAAAAGAGAAAATACCCTTTCTGCACTTGCAACCGATTTCTGCATTTCTGCATATACACGGGCAATATCCTGTACTGGCCAGAGCATAAAAGTTATATAACTGATAAAAGCCTGTATTCCGCCTACTGTAATCAGTCCTGTCTTAAACTGAAATCCTCCAAACCATAATACAGCACCCACTGCAGCAGATGATATCAGCTGAACAACAGGAAGAAATACAGACGATAAAATAACTGCCCGGTAGGAGGCTGAATACATATCATCAGTAAGCTCACTGAAGGAAACAAGATTTTTCTTCTCCCGTACAAGAGCTTTTATAACTTTTACTCCTGAAATATTTTCATTATATGCACCTGTTATTTTTGAGTTAATTGATCTTACTTTTCTGAATTCTGAAATTATAAGCTTCTGAAATTTCAGCGCAGAGATAATAATAAGCGGAATAAAAACAAGTACAGTAATTGCAAGCTTCCAATTGATTATCAGCATAAAAACAAGAGCTGAGCTTATATTTGTTACTGCCCAGACAATATCCAGAAGATTCCATGTAACAAGATCGGATATCCTGTTGATATCTGAAGTCATCCTGGAAATAATCCAGCCTACAGGAGTCTTGTCAAAAAATGAAAATGAAAGATCCTGAATATGAGAGAAAAGTTTTTTCCTAAGATCATACTGTATAATCTCTCCGAGTTTTCCGGCTCCGTATATAAAACCGAAAACAGATAAAGCCAGAAGAATATGAATAAATCCGTAAAGAATAAGATATCTGAAAAGAAGAGTTCTGCTGCCGGGAATTACAGCATTATCTATTGCCTGCTTGACTATGTAAGTGCTGAATGCCTCGAGAAAAGCAGTAGTCATTATACAGATAACAAATCCTGCCAGAAGAGAGATATGAGGCTTTGCAAGACTCAGGATTCTTAAAGCAGTTTTTCCGCTAAGCTTATCTGAAAAGACCTCTTCGTGAAAATGTTTCTCAGCCATGACTAAGCTCCTTTTCAAGCTCCTTCTCAATCCTGTTCTGCAGCTCAAATACTTTTCTGTAAAATCCGTCTTCCTTTATCAATTCTGAATGAATACCTTTCTGAATTATTTCTCCCTCTTTAAATACAATAATTCTGTCGGCATTAACAAGGCTCTGAAGACGGTGAGCAACAATAAAGTTGTGCGCCCTTTCATAAGCTCCCCTAAAGCATTTCTTATATCATCCTCAGTTCCGCATCAACAGCAGATGTTGAGTCATCAAGAATAAGTATTTTCGGGTCTTTTAAAATAGTTCTTGCAATTGCGATTCTCTGTTTCTGTCCGCCTGATAATGTCACCCCTTTCTCGCCTACTATAGTTTCATACTTATCAGGAAACCCCATAATGCTTTCGTGTACTGCAGCCGCCATTGCAGCAGCCTTAATTTTATCTTCAGTCACATTGCGTTTAACACCATAGAGAATATTTTCCCTGATTGTTGTTGAGAAAAGAAAAGGTTCCTGCTCGACAATTCCAATATTTTCTCTAAGAAAACGGCGCGAGTATTTTTCAACCTCTACATTATCAATTAAAAGGCTTCCGCTGCTTGTATTGTAGAAACGGGGAAGTAGATTCACAAGACTAGTCTTTCCTGATCCTGTTTCTCCAAGAAGTGCAACTGATTCCCCCGGAAGACATTCAAGACTGATATTCTTAAGAACTGGAACAAGACTGTCATAACTGAATGATACATTTTTAAACTCAATTTTTCCTTTAATAACTCTGCTGCTGTCCCCGTATTCAATATTTTCCTGCTCATTTACGAGTATTGATGATACCCTGCTGTAGGAGACCCAGGCAGTAGAGAGCTGTGCAATAATTCTTCCCATCTGCTGAACAGGCCAGATAATTGTATTTAGAAATCCGATATAAGCAACCATATCTCCGATAGCCAGCTTTCCGTTAATTACCATTAGAGCTGCAAATGCAATACCTGCAATCTGCTGAACCGCACATAATGTATGAGAGACAGGCCAGTAAAGCGCATGGTTCATTAAAAAAGAATTTACCTCTTTTATATTTTTCCGTATTTTATTAAATCAAATTTCTCTTTTTCAAATTCCGCTCTGGCAAAAGCCCGGACAATTCTTACTCCTGTAAGATTTTCCTGCACTGCAGACGACAGTTTTCCATCCTGTTCCTGATACAGCTGATAGGCATTATGTATTTTTCTGAAAAATACAACAGACATTATAATAATTACAGGCATAGCCGGTATTGAAATAAGCGCAAGTGTTAAATCAAGATAAATTATCGATGACAGATTTATTAAAAACATGAATATAATTCTGTTCAAACCGGGTATCATATCGCTGTAGAAACGCCTCACAGTATCAACATCAGAAGTTGATTTCTGAATAAGCTCTCCTGTGCTTATATTGTCATGATAGGAGAATGAAAGTTTTTGAGTATGATCAAAAAGTGTATTTCTAAGATCCCTCGCAATTCCTTCGGATGAAGAACCTGTTAATCGGGCATTAAGAAATGAAAACATCCCCCTAAAAAGTGAGAGAATTATATATAATAAAGAAAAGTATATGAGTGGAAATCTCCAGTCTCCGGTTTCAGCAATATCATTTATATAGTATCGCAGAACAAAATACCCGGCAGTACCGGAAGCAACAGATCCTGCCTGAAAAACAAGTGCCGAGAAATATTTTATTTTAAATCCTGTAAGAAGATACCACAGTCCTGAAAGAGGCTTTACAGGAAGCTGTTCTCGTAAATACATTATGTTTCTCCGTTTTTAAATCTTTTTTTAATAAACAAATATATAGAGAATGTCACTGAATTAAAATATATATGAAAAGATGCAGTTTTTTCAAATAAAAAAACAGTAAAACATTTACAATCTGCAACATAAATCCAACAAATTACAATTCCGGAAAATGATTGCTGACTATATTATCAGATAATAAATTAACTCAAATACAATAATTATAAGCAGATTTTATAAGATGTCTGAAAAAAATAATGGAGAATAGAATTATGGATTTATTAAAACTGACTGATAAACCCGATTATGTATATATCCAGACAAAAGAGAACTGGGAAAAATGCAGCAGAACTGTCAACAGCAGTTTTAAATCAGATAAAAACTGAAATATTATTTAAGAACAAAAGTAATAATGTGTCAGAAATATCAGTAAGATCAAACGAGGATATATCACGAATCTTTTTAAGGTGGAGCATGGAAATTAAGCCTGATATCCTTGTTATGGCAGATGCTTTAGAGCGAAGCTATGGAGATATTGAATGGAAAGGAATAAAAGCTGAAAGAGACCTTCCATGGTATGTACTCTGCAGTAAAGCAAATAAAACAGACTGTTTCGGAGTAAAACTTCCCCTTCTGCAATATGTATCTGGCGGATGGACCAAAGAGGGATATCACTTTATCTTGATATGAGAAACGGAACAAAGCCTGTTAACTTAAACGGCAGAATTCTTAATGCTGCAGAACTTGTAATAAGAGAAGGATCAGAGGAAGAATCCTCTTTTGAGGCAGGTTCATCATTCTGCTCAATGCTTTGTGATAATCCTAAAAAAACTGACCATCAGGTTTATGGAAGCAATAACTGGTATTATGCATATGGTAAAAAAACAAGCCATGATCAGATTATTAAAGACTCAAAACTTATTAAAGAACTTGCACCTTATGAAAACAAGCCCTATATGGTTATAGATAACGGTTGGCAGGAGTGCTGTTATTATGAGGATTATAACGGAGGTCCGTGGAAATACGGAAACAGGGATTTTCCCGACATGAAAAAGCTGGTATCAGAAATGAAGGAAATCGGAGTAAGACCGGGGCTGTGGTTCAGGCCTCTTCAGAGTGTTGAAAAGTTCCCGAAAGAGTGGAGAAGGTATTTAGAAGCTGACGGAGGATATGCCCTTGATCCGAGTCATCCTGGCGTTATTGAATATATAAAAGATACAATTAAAATGTTTAGAAGCTGGGGATTCGAACTTATAAAACATGACTTTACAGCAAGAGATATTTTGGAGATTATCCAAACAGAACTGGAATTAATTTATTTTCAAATAACGCACCTTTTTATGACAGATCACTGACAACTGCAGAGATTTTTAATAATCTTTATGAGGCAATATCGGAAGCCTGCGGAGATGCTGTTTCAATAGCATCGATTTCTGTTTCACATTTCTGCGCTGCTAAGTTTCACATTTTTAGAACAGGGGATGACACATCGAGCTGGAGCTGGGACAGGACAAGGAAGAACGGAGTTAACTCACTTGCGATGAGAATGATTCAGCATAATGCTTTTATGAAACAGATGCTGACTGCGCAGGGATAGACGGGCGGATAGACTGGAAGTTTAACAGGGAATGGGTAGGCCTGCTTGCAAAAGCGGTACGCCTTTTTTGTTTCCCCGGATCCTGATGCAATGACTCCTGAGATTATTAAAGATTTGAAGGAAGCATATTCTATAGCGCATAAAAGGCAGGAAAGAGCAGAACCGCTTGACTGGAGAGGGTGCACAACTCCGCTTGAGTGGAAGGTAAACGGAAAGGTTGAGAAATTTGAGCTTTACCCTGAAACAGGGACAGACTTTCTTTATGAGTATCTCAGGAAGTTTGAATAATATTCAAGCATTATAAAGATTCAAAAACTTGATAATTACAGCTGTAAATAAATTTCTGTAAAAGCTTAAAAACTTTGATATAAAACTATAAGACTCAGTAATACAACTACCAATATATAAGAGTCTTTAAGTAAACTTATACATCACTTAATAATTACATGGATAAATCTGCTTAAAGAGTCCGGCTTTTCAAGCAGATTCATTTCAAACTTCATTCAGCAGCTTTCCTATATGCGGTAATAAATTTCTCAACTGCATCATCCGGTGTTGCCCATGAGCATATAAGCCTGATTGCAGAATTTTCATTATCAATACTTTTCCAGGTATAGAACAGGAAATTTTCCGACAGCTTATCTATAACAGCATTTTTCATAACAGGAAAAATCTGATTTGTCGGGGAATCGATAAGAAATGAACAGCCGGCAGATTTAAGTTTTTCTGCAAGAAGCTGCGCCATTGAGTTCGCATGATGAGCAAGATCAAAATAAAGATTATTCTGAAAAAGAGCTGAAAACTGGAGTCCGAATACTCGCCCCTTTGAAAGAAGAGCTCCCCTTTGTTTCAACATATATCTTATATCTTTTTTTCAGATCATTATTACAGATAACAAGAGCTTCACCCATAAGAGCTCCGTTCTTAGTCCCGCCGATAAAAAAAGCATCGCTTAAATTATATATATCTTTTAATGTGAGACCGGCTTCTAAAGTCACAACTGCAGAACCAAGTCTTGCTCCGTCAATATACAAAAGAAGATCCTTCGATAAACAGAAAGCTTTGAGTTTTTCAAGTTCCTGTTTAGAATACACAGTTCCCAGTTCTGTAGGATTGGAAATATATACCATACGGGGTTTAACCATGTGTTCAAAATGATGTTCTGTAAGAACAGGTTTTATAAGTTCCGAATTAAGTTTGCCGTCATCTGTATCTACAGCAAGTATTTTATGACCGCTTGCTTCAACAGCACCTGTTTCATGTGTTGCAATATGCCCTGTTGATGCAGAAACACATGCTTCATAAGGCCGCAGAAATGAGCTGATTGCCAGAAGATTTGTCTGAGTACCGCCGGAAAGAAAATGGATATCAGTATTATCAGATCCTATGACATCTCTGATCATGGAAGCAGCTTCCTCTGTAAAGCTGTCAAGACCGTAGCCTTCCTCCTGCCTCATATTGTTATCTGCAAGAGCTTTAAGGACATCGGGATGCGCCCCTTCGCTGTAGTCATTTCTGAAACTGTACATGTAAACCTCCACTTTTTTATATATTCCAATTTTCAATTTGAACAGGCGAATTCTTATTAAAAGCTTTAAAAATATATATTATCCCTAATTAAACATTAGTCAACATAAGAAAACCTGAGAAGAATAAATCAACTTCAGGTTTATTTTATTACATAATTATTATTATATCTTTTTATTTAATGTATTTTTATACAGTTATTTTCCTGCCGTCCCATGCAAGATCAATATCATATTTTTCATAAATCAGTTAGATCATCATGCCGAGATTTCTATGACTGATATGAGTGAGAATCATATAGTCGGGATTAAACATTTCCCTGATTTTTAATACACCCTGAATATCCGAATGCCCCCTGCTGCTTTCCGGCCTTTTATCAAAAGTGCATTCATAAATCAGACAGTCAAGCTTTACACTTTTTAAAGCATCTATTGTACTTTCCGGAAGGTCATGAGATGCATCAACCATGTAGGCAATGTTTTTACTGTTTTCTGAAAAGAGGTATCCGTGACATTCCCGCCTATAGGGAATACCGTTATGCTTTATAAGATGATTAGTTTCAAGAGCCTGAAACTTAAGCCCGCCCTTTTCCTTCCACTCAAGATCTTTCTGTTCATTGAGTGTATAGAATTTTCATAATCAACCTCTGTAAGATCAGGCTGGTCAATATAAAATTTTTCAAAAACAGTTTTGTAGCAGTCTACCGGCATATATGCATCAAGAACTTTAATAATCCTGTGACCGCTTGCAGGTTTTGAATCCAGAAGATGGAAAATTCCGTTTGTGTGATCAGAGTGAAAATGACTTATAAGAATAAGATCAAGGTCTGTATCATCAATATTATTTGCTTCGAGAAGCGGTTTGATCTGGGGCGGCATATCAATAAGAACATTAACACCAGTATCTGATTTCAGATACAATGCACTGTTCTGCCGGATATACCTACCCTTCTTTTCTCTGGCTTCACTGCATGCTGAGCATTCACATCTGAATCCCGGCATCCCTTCACCTGCTCCTGTTCCAAGAAATACAAGCTCCATAATTAAAACCTCCTGAATTTAAACTCTTTATCACACTGCCATTTCAACAGAATATTACTAACTCAAAATCAACTTTTAAAAAAAATCTGTTTATCTCTAATACTATTATTATCAGTATATATTTAATATAAGGATATTAAGTTAATTTGGCAGAATATTATGATTATAAGAATCCTGTATTATGATATCTTCTCATACCCTTACTTAACAGTATCAATATGAATAATTCCGCCCGGAGCTGAATCAACTTTAACAAAGTCATCTGCTGCTGAGACATTATATGTATTAATTTTTTCCCCTGTACAGTTATAAACATTAACAGCAGTTTTTGTATTATTATAAAATTTAAAAATTATTTCCCTGTTATACGAGCTGTTAACAATAAGAGCTTCTGAAGCCTCCCTCTTTACATCTATAAGAGATGCAGAGTAATTCACACACAGCCATCTTCTGTTTAAGAATGCTGATGATAAAGTATAATTAGATGCAGGACCGAAAACAGTAAAATCCCCTTTTGTTATAACAGCTGCCCATTTTTTCCATGTTTTAAGATAGAAGGACAGCATTTTAGAGTGGGAATCAGGCAGGGATTTAAGCTTCATAGAAAGCTGAGGGACACCGAAAAAGGCATTTGACATCTGCATTGATGCACTTTCAACTGAATCATTTATATTCCACATTATAGGATCTGCATGTACAGATGTTTTTCCTGCAAGAAGTTTTATATCTATAATACTTACCCTGTTTGTAAGAGAGCATGCAGGGCAGTCCTCTGCCCGCATCATATTACCAAGACTTCTAACAGCCGGTCCTATATATTCCTGTCGGCACTCAAGCATTATTTCAGGTTTCACTGCTTCAAGCTTTTCCCGGATCCCGTTAAAGAGAGCATATTCTGCATCAGATACAAATTCAAAATCCATACCCTCTTTAAATGGATTTTTGCTTTCCACCTGCCTAGAAAAACGGCTTATAAAATCAAGTTTGATTCCGTCAACATCCCAGTTTTCAGCAGCATTGATATAATGAGATATAATAAAATCGCGGACATCTTTGTATCTCGGATCAAGCACAAACCATTTCTCATATGCGGGATTAATTACAAGATATTTGTCTTTAAAAACATTATGAGCTTCCGAGTAAATTCCGGCATAGGGAACGGCATACCACAGTATTACTTTTAATCTCTCTTCATGAATCTTTTCAACCAGATTTCCAATATCAGGTATTTTAGACGATACAGTTTTCCAGTCTCCGCAGTATGCATAACCCCTTCGGGTATCATCTGTCTGCCATCCGTCATCGATAAAAATCCCCTCTATTCCAAGCTCTTTGGCTTTTCTGCACTCTTCAAGAATTGACTCTTCATCAAGAAACTGATGATAACTGTACCATGTTGAATAGAAAGGTTTTTCTACCGCAGATGGAACAGATGCCGGTTTAAAACCTGAATAATCCTCCCACCAGGCGGAAACACCTGATAGAGCTTCTGAGAAATTTATATTCCTTAAATCAAAGCGGATTCTGATTTTCCCTGTATTTTTTTGAAAGAAATCTGTATTCAAAGCGGTAGGAGGCACTCTCTTCATTTACACCCCCTGTCATAAATATTCTGTTAAGGGGATCTGACAGAGCTGCTGTAAATGTATTATTACCGTCATATGAATAAAGACTTGTAACAGGGGCCCAGGAGCTTATATCTGTTGTAACGCTTCCCAGCTCATCAGAATCAAATCCCAGCCCCCGGTTATAACGCAGATGAGGCGCCCATACCCCGTGGACCTCGATTAGTGGAACATTAAACACTAATCTGTCAAATTCTTCTGTAAGGTTAAAATCAGCATAGAATATCCCATCATCCTTCCCTTTGGCTATTAGCGGATTCACAGCCTTTAATTCCTCAGTATCTATACAGCCTGCTGTAAATTTTAAATTACAAATATCAATTTTCACCAAAATATTACTTCTCCATTTAATACTCAAACAACAGGCATCTTATAAGTAAATCCTGAATATTTGATAAGCATTTTATTGAATGATCAATAATTACAAAGAATAGGACAGAAGCCGGTTTAAAAGAATATGATAAAATTGACAATAATATATAATATATTTACCTGTATTAATTCAATTTTCATAAAAAGCAAACTATAATCTGTCCTATGAAGAGCTGTAACAGTTTATTTTCCGTAATTACAAATAACAAATACTACATTCTCATACTGGTCTTTGTAACTGCAGTCCTGATGCTTTTTAACCTGTATATGAAGTCACCGGAAAATTCCATAAAGCTTGATAAAGGCTGGTATATTGAACATAACTACACATATGGGAATATTGATAAACTTCCCTATTATATTTCAGGGCAGCATGATGCTTTCATTCCTGGAGAATATAAATTCACATGCATATTCAATACTGACAAAACAATAATTGATCCTCTTTTGTTTATTCCCTTTATTTCAGGAAACGGCCTAAAAATTACCTTGGATGATGAGATAAATGCTGTTCTAGGAGATATAAAAAAAGGCAATGCATCAATATGGAACAAAGCTCATGTCATTAACCTTTATGAAGATTTAAAACCGGGACACCACAAACTTGAAATA
>LQAH01000236.1_pt1 | contig 15081 bp, 21 predicted proteins | sample 1535791 | NCBI WGS metagenome assembly LQAH01 (sample SAMN04331585, study PRJNA305678) | bioreactor metagenome | isolation source: bioreactor_4 inoculated with Wadden Sea sediment 2nd replicate of a... | place: Germany:Bremen
ATTGACTGGAGAAGAGGGAACTTGAAATAGCTGTTGAAGTAAGTTATCCGCCTGAAAGTGAAAAATTGCGTATGCGGGATAACAGCGAAGCTCTGTTTTGATGAAAAGTTTTTTTGATATTTTATTGATTCAATATCAAAAATTCGGAAGGAACAGTTTTTTTAACTCTCATTATACAATGAATGAAATAATACAGCAGCATCCCGTAATTCTTAATAAAATTGAGACAATAAAAAACAGCGCTGTTATGATTTATAATGTTTATCATGAAGATATGAGCGGTGTCAAAATGCTTTACAGAATAGACATGTTCAAAGATATTGTTCCCTATTTTATTTTTCATAAAAAACCGCATCCTGTTCAGGAAAGATATATATGGACTCCTAATGAGAAATATACCGGTGTTGTGATTTATGCAAAAGGTGAATATCCGGTAAGAGGGGAATCTGATAAAGATACTCTTAAACCGTCCTTGTTTCCTTCTGTCTATTCACAGGATATGGATGAAATTATTTCTGAAGACTGGTAAAGCCGGATGTCCTTCTGAAATGGGGAACAGCAGCGTTAACAGATTCAAAAGATGATCCGATTATTAAGGAAAGAACAGGAGATAATCCCCTCTATACAATGGCAGAGGAGATTTTCGGAAGAAACAAAACAGATTTAATTGTCCCTTCCGATGCGGCAGATCTTCTTTTGTATAAAATCTTAATATCGATCTTATAAGAGAAGGCAGGTTTGTAATTATTACAGATCTGCCATAATGCAGGCCATTATTACAGCATCCCCTATAAGATTTTTCATCTTACAGTATTCATTAGGCATATGAGCAGTCTCATCAATTCTTCCCCACACAGCAGCATCAATCCCTTCATTTCTAAGATAAGCAGCAACTGTTCCTCCGCCTATCCCTATAAGTTTTGTTTCAGTTTTCATAGATTTCTTTTATTGTTTTTTCAAGCTTTTTAACAAGCCTGCAGTCAGCAGGTGTAGGTTTTGATTCTTCCTTCTGAACATGCTCATATTCAACTTCAACACTGTATTTTTCTTCAATTTTCAAAGATTATTCTGTCTATTTCCTTATATAGCCTTTCAAAGCCTGTAGAAGGAAGTACTCTGCAGTCTACATAAAATACATCTTCACCCGGAAGTGTATTTATATTGGGAACATTTGCCTCTTTCTGAGTAGGTGTGATTGTTGAATAGGGCGGTTCAAATATAGGATCATTATCATTTAAAATTTTTCAATTTCAGAAAGTCTTAGAACCATATCTGAGCCGGCAGTAAATGCATTTTTCCGAGGTCAGGGCGGGAAGCGTGGCACTGCTCGCCTTTGATTGTAAATTTTAGCCATGCAATATTTTTTTTCTGCAATTTCAATTGTTTTCCCTTCCGGATCTCCTGAATCGGGAACAAGGACAAAATCATCTTTGCTGAAAAGATTATGGTTTTCAAGAAGATATGAAATCCCGTAATCAGACCCTACCTCTTCATCTGCAACAAAGAGCAGTTTTACTGTATATTCCGGAACAATATTGTTTTTCATAAGAGAAAGAGCTGCAAAAACTGAAGCTGTAAGCCCCTGCTGGTTATCCTCAACCCCTCTGCCGTACATTACACCGTCTGTGTATTCAACTTTCCAGGGATCGGAATTCCACAGGCTGAGCTCTCCGGGAGGAACTACATCCAGATGAGCCATAATCCAGAAGTTTTTATCTGATTTTTTTCCCGGTATAGTTACAACAATATTAGGTCTTTCCCCTGAAGATACCCGGCTGTCCGGAGCATTATAGAACTCGAAATTTTCAAAACCCATTGTTTTGAGTCGTTCAACAAGTGCTTCTGCCTTTGCAGATTCCCCGTCTCCGTCTGAGTCAGGTGATATTGCAGGATAGGAGGTTATAAGAGTCTGGAAATCCAGAATTTCGTTTTCCTTTCCGTTTATATATGATTTTATAATTTCTTTTTCATTCATTTGATAAAACTCCTTAATTTATCTTTTTAGTAATCCAGTTATCATTGATTTATAACTTCTTTTTGTGCAATATTATACACATATTTAGCGGAGGATTAAAATTGAAAATTACGTTTTCAAAACTGATACTACTTATATTTATTAATAATTTTTTCTGCATCATGCTCTGGTAAAAGGATAGGTTATGTTGTAATGCTCTGGCCTCCTGAAGATGTTAAAGCAGAAACAAATGAAATTATAAAGATTATTTCACAGTCTGATATTCGGAATGTCTATGTAATAGAAAAAAAAGAGGACAAGTACCGGGCTGAGATTCCTAAAACATCGGGACGTTTCTTTAAAAAGAAAAAAGAGGCAGAAGCTTTTGCTTCTGTTTATGCAGAATATAAGAATACATTCGGATACTCGGAGAAAAGCATACCTGTAAGGGCGGAACCTGATGCAGGCTCTGCACGTGTATATAAGCTCAGACCGAGTCAGATGATTAAAATAATTGAAAAAGGTGAAAAGGCTGTAACTGTCGGGAATTTAACAGGCTACTGGTACAGGGTGCTTACTGATGACGGATATGAAGGATTTTGTTTTGATAAATACCTTAATTTTTTGAAATTGAGAGTGAAAAACTGGCAGATAGCAGTGAAAAAGACTGGCTGAATGATCTTTATGACAATAAATGGTATCCGGCTAAATACCGGGAAATTGTAGAGAGCGGCAGAATAATTGTAAGCAGGATAAAAACAGGGGAGGGTCTCTTTATAAACCCTGATAAAAGCAGTTCGTTATTCAGACAGAAGAGGAGCGGATTGAATTTTATTATGAAAGTATAAGTCAGATTGATGAGCGAAGGTATTTTCTTGAAGGCACTCCTGTTGAAATCAACTTCTATCCTAATAATCGAATTAACATAAAATATGTATATAACGGAATAGATTTCAACAGCTTTTATGTCCAGCTTGATCAGTCAATTGATGAATATGTAAGTTCTGAGATGGCAAGACGCAATACAGTGTACCAGGCTCTTTATGAAAACGGCGGATATCTTTCAAGCGATCTTTACGGATCAATTGTATTAAAAGAAAACAGGAAATATATCTGGACCGGCTATGTAAATCTTGTTCCTGAAATTATACCTTTCGGATACGGAATTACAGGGACTGTTAAAAATCATTACTACCTGTCAGACAGGCTCTCTCGAAGTTATGACGGTATTTTAAGTTTTGTATTTGAACAGAGCTCTGAAGAAGTTAACTTTGTATACTACATGACAGGTGAGGAAGGAATCGAGATGATTTATCTTCCTTCTGACTATATAGAGGAAGATATTGTAGAAAACTCCCTGAAGTAAAAGAGATTTATTACTTCAGACAGGGGATGACGCTTGAAGAAAGCCAGGGTCTTCCCGGGCATGATGAATCGGCAGGAGATGATGATCCTGATGCCTGACCGGAATATCCGACAGCTTTCTGCAGAAAATGATAATTCCGGTTTTGAACCTGAGGAAGCAGGCAGTTTAAACGGATTGGATGGAGATGAAGTTCTGCCTCTTCCAGGAAGAACTGTTCCAGGTACCTCCGTCCCCGGTACATCTCTTCCTTCAAATACGGAGTTTTAATGGCATTTCTTCATCTTGCTTCTATCTCAACTGCATTCGGCGACAGGGATGTACTTAAAAATATTAACCTCAATATTTCTGAAACCTCCCGTATTGCTTTATCCGGAGCAAACGGAAGCGGGAAATCAACACTTTTAAAAACTGCAGCCGGTATTATGAAGCCGGATTCAGGTTCTGTCTCCATGCAGAGAGGCAGCCGCATATCATATCTTCCGCAGTCGGGAATAAGCTACAAAGGGGATACTCTTTTGCCGAGGCGGAAAAAGCTTTTTCCATATTTGATGAAGTTATAAACAGAATTGCAGAGCTGGAAAAAGACCTTGCCTCGGTAACTGATGACAGTGAAGAAACACATAATAAGGTTGAAGAGCATCATCACCTGCAGGAAAAACTCATTACGAGCGGATATTACGAGAGAGACAGGGAAATATATAAAATACTTCTTGGTCTGGGTTTTACAGAATCTGATATGACAAGAATGACTCAGGAGTTTTCAGGCGGATGGCAGATGAGAATTGCTCTTGCAAGAGTGCTTCTTGAAAAGCCTGATATTCTCTTTCTTGATGAGCCGACCAACTATCTTGATATAGAAGCACGCTACTGGCTGGAGGATTTTATTTCCTCATATCCGGGCGGAGTTGTTATAGTTTCACATGACAGATTTTTCCTTGATTCCACAGTAAACGAAATAATAGAGCTTTTTAACGGATCTCTTAAGAAATATAAAGGCAACTATTCAGACTATGAAAAGCTGCGTGCTCAGGAGCTTGAAGAACTTGTAAAAAGATACAGGCAGCAGGAAGAGGATATTGCAAAGACAGAGTATTTTATCCGTAAATTCCGCTTTAATGCTTCAAAGGCATCCCTTGTTCAGAGCCGTGTAAAATATCTTGAATCAATTGAAAGAATAGAAATACCGGAAAGCCTTAAGAAAATTCATTTTACATTTTCCGCCGCCTCCCCATTCCGGAAAGGAAGTTCTTATGATAAATGAACTTTCAAAATCTTTCGGAAGTCTGAATGTCCTTGATAAGGTGAATCTTAATATAAGAAAGGGCGAGAAAGTTGTTTTTGCCGGTAAAAACGGAGCTGGTAAGACTACACTCCTTAAAATAGTCTCAGGCCATGATGAGGATTTTTCCGGATCGCTAAGAACAGGAACTGATGTAAGGCGGGGCTATTTCTCACAGGATTTTGAATCAACTCTCAGCGATGAAAACAATGTTCTTGAAGAAATAGAATCTTCATCTCCAACCGAAATGATACCCCAGCTTAGAAATCTCCTTGGAGCTTTTCTTTTCAGAGGTGATGATATATTTAAGAAAGTATCAGTTCTCTCAGGCGGTGAGAAAACAGGGTAGCTCTTCTTAAGCTTCTTCTAAAACCGGTTAACCTTCTTATTCTTGATGAACCTACAAACCATCTAGATATAAATTCAAAGGATATTCTTCTTGAAGCGCTTCAGGATTATTCAGGGACTCTTTTATTTGTTTCTCACGACAGATATTTTATAGAAAACCTTGCCACCCGTGTAATCGAGATAGCTGACGGCGGAGTAAATGACTATCCGGGTGATTATGAATATTACATGTGGCGGAAACAGGAAGCTGAATCCGGGAACTCTGAATCAAAGAATGGCTCCTCCGCTTCTCTGAACAGTTTGAGTCAGAACAGAAGTAATACGGAAAAAAAATGTATCTGCTGTAAAACTTGACAGGGAACAGGCAAAAGCTGCCAAGAGAGAAAGAAAGAAACTTGAAAAAAAGATCTGCAGAACTTCTTCATGAACTTGAAAAGCTTGAAGAGAAAGCATCTGCTTTAGAGCATGATATGAGTCTCCCTGAGAACTACTCAGACGGCGTGAAAATTAAAAAAAATGAAAGAAAAGTTAGATAAAAAATAAAGAAAAGCAGCACGAGATATCTCTTGAGTGGGAAGAGGCTGAATCTGCACTTGAAGAGCTTGAATAATTTGAGCTGTTTTATAACAATATGTATTCCTTCCCCGATTTCATCTTTATTATACAGCTGGACTGATATTTAGATATTAATTATGCAATCAATATTTTATCAATAGTTTACATGTATCCGGACTGTGAAAACCGGTTTGTAAAATAGGTATTATATGTTAATCTTTCATATATATATTTCCTGATAAGGTATTTGTTGTAATAATAATCCATAAAAGTAAAGGATGAATGTAATGAAACTAAAGATAAAATATAATGCTCCGGTAACACTCACTTTTGCTTTTCTGTCGGTTTTTGTGCTGTTTATTGATCCCGTATTCGACAGACAGATTATACTTCAATGGTTTTCTGTTCCCGGATGGGGTGAGATGAATTTTTCAAATCCTTTCCAGTATATACGACTTTTTACCCATGCAGCAGGACATGCTGGCTGGAATCACCTGGTAAGCAATTTTACATTCATACTTCTGCTGGGCCCGATTCTTGAAGAAAAATACAGAAAATTTCCCTTTCTTTTGATGATTCTCATTACAGCAGCTGTAACCGGAATTATAAATTATTTTCCTGTCTCCTCTCCCCCTTTTAGGAGCCAGCGGTGTTGTTTTATGATGATAATTCTTATTTCAATTACAAATATAAGACAGGGGGAAATTCCTCTAACCTTTATTCTTATAGTAATCCTATTTCTTCTCAAAGAGTTTGTTTATACACCGGAGGACGGAATATCACAGGCTGCGCATATTGCAGGGGGAGCATGCGGAAGCGTGTTCGGCTTTTTCAGCAGGAAGAATAAGCCTGATACTCCGCTAATGCCTGTAGCTGAGTAGTTTTCTATTATTTGTGAGAGTCTCTATATAAAATTTATAAACTCACAGGACTGTCAGGACATTTTTATTTGTGCAAGTAATACATATTTTTTTATCTATAAATATTAGTGCTTAATACAAAAACACCCCTTAACTATACGTAAAATAAATGGTCTGATGATAAAAAAAACAGCTTGGTTATGCAAAAATATATGTAAAAATGCATGTATACTATTCAAAACTTGTGCATAAAAATATTTTCAATAGATAAATGTATTAAAACTATTTAAAAACAATCAGTAAAAAAGAATATGTATTCGTAAACGTATAAAAGTTATAAAAAAATTAAAAGTGGATATGAAAAAATAAACAAAAAAGCCCTTTTTTCTATGATTACTGCCTGAACCTTATTTTATTTAAATAGTTTTCTGCTAAAATATGCTTATTCTTAAACAAGATATCTGAAAATATTCAGAAAATGTTGTTTTGCAAGCCGGTCCTTAAACCTGGCTTGCGAATAATGCTGCAGGAGAAAATTATGGCTATTAGAAAAATTAACAAAATAATGTCTGCTAACAGAGGGGAAATAGCGATCAGGACTTTCAGGGCCTGTATGGAACTGGGGATTAAGACTGTAGCTATCTATTCTAAAGAAGACAGACTTTCGCTTTACAGAACGAAAGCTGATGAAGCATATAGAGTCGGTAAGGGAAAAAGCCCGATAGATGCATATCTTGGCATCGATGAAATTATAGAACTTGCCAAGCGTAAGGGTGTTGATGCAATACATCCCGGATACGGATTTTTATCAGAAAATCCTGAGTTCTCGGAAAAGTGTGAGAAAGAGGGAATTATATTTATCGGACCTACTGCCGAGCAGCAGAGAATGCTTGGAGACAAGGTTTCTGCGAGAGCTGCCGCAATTGCTGCGGGTGTGCCGGTTGTCCCCGGAACTCCTGATCCTGTAACTTCAGAAGAGGAAGCATTCAAGTTTGCAAAAGAAGCAGGATATCCTATTATCATCAAAGCTGCTGCAGGCGGCGGCGGAAGAGGTATGAGAGTTGCAAACAATCACAAGGAACTTGTTGAAGGTCTTCACAGTGCTGCAAGCGAGGCAAAAGCTGCTTTCGGTGATGACACAGTTTTCCTTGAAAAATACCTTTTAAATCCAAAGCATATAGAAATTCAGGTAATGGGTGATTCACATGGAAATATGGTCCACTTTTTTTGAAAGAGACTGCTCTATTCAGAGAAGGCATCAGAAAGTTGTAGAATTTGCACCATCCCTTGCTATTTCAGATGAACTCCGGCAGGAACTCTGCGACAACGCAATAAAGATTGCTAAGCAGGTTAAATATAGAAATGCGGGAACAGTAGAATTTCTCGTAGACCAGGAGGGCGGATACTACTTTATCGAGATGAATCCAAGACTTCAGGTAGAGCACACTGTGACAGAACTTATTACAGGAAGGGACCTTGTTCAGACTCAGATCAGGGTTGCAGAAGGTTACAAACTTTCAGATCCTGAAATTGATATACCTAATCAGGCTGCTGTTAAAAAAAGCGGCTTTGCAATTCAGTGCCGAATTACAACTGAGGATCCTCAGAATAACTTTGCACCTGACTTCGGAACACTCAAAGCTTACAGGTCTCCTGCCGGTTTCGGTGTCAGACTTGATGCCGGCAACGCTTTACCGGAGCACGGATAGATTCCTCATACGATTCACTTCTTGTAAAATTGAGCGGATACGGACTTTCATTTGAACATGCTGCAAAAGTAATGAAGAGGTCTCTTGTAGAGTTCAGAATTAGAGGCGTTAAAACAAATATACAGTTTCTTGAGAATGTAGTTACACATCCTGTTTTTCTTGCAGGTAAGTGTGATACCTCATTTATTGGTGAACATCCTGAACTCATGGAATTCAGTGAAAAGAAGGACAGAGCTTCAAAGGTTCTCGACTATATTGGCGATAAGGTAATAAACGGGACAGAAGGTATTGTTAAACCGTCCGGTTCACTTGTATTTCCGGAAGCTGATGTCCCTGAAATCAAACTCGGTGATGTAAGAAAAGAAGGAACAAGAGATATTTTCAATAAATTAGGTCCTGAAAAATTCTCTCAGTGGATTAAGGATCAGAAAAAACTTCTAGTTACAGATACAACTATGAGAGATGCTCATCAGTCTCTCCTTGCAACAAGAATAAGAACATATGATATTCTTGAAATTGCAGAAGCAACATCCCACCTTGCATCCGACATGTTTTCTTTCGAAATGTGGGGCGGAGCTACATTTGATGTATCAATGAGATTTCTCAAGGAATGTCCATGGCAGAGACTTCATAAGCTAAGAGAGAATGTACCTAATGTCCTTTTTCAGATGCTCCTTAGGGCTTCAAATGCAGTAGGCTATACAAATTATCCTGACAATGTTGTTAATGAGTTTGTTAAGGAAGCTGCGGATTCAGGAATTGATCTTTTCAGAATCTTTGACTCGCTTAACTGGACAAAGGGTATGGCAGTTGCAATGGATGCTGTAAGAAGCAACGGTAAATTATGCGAAGCTTCTATCTGCTACACAGGCGATATAACAGATCCTAAGAGAGATAAATATCCTCTTGAATACTATGTTAATCTTGGTAAAGAGCTAGAGGGCATGGGCGCAAATATTCTTGCTATTAAAGATATGGCAGGACTCTTAAAGCCTTTTGCAGCCACAAAACTTATTAAAGCACTCAAGGAAGAAGTTGGTATTCCGGTTCATCTCCATACTCATGATACTTCAAGCAACGGCGGGGCTACACTCTTAAGAGCTGCGGAAGCCGGGGTTGATATTGTTGATGCATCACTTTCATCAATATCAGGTCTTACTGCTCAGCCTAATCTTAACGCATTAAATGCTGCTCTTGAAGGAACAGAGAGAGATCCTCAGCTTGATACTGTTGGAATACAAAAGCTGGCAAACTACTGGGAAACAGTAAGAAGCTACTACAAGCCGTTTGAAACAGACCTTAAGAGCGGAACAGCAGAAGTATATTATCATGAGATTCCCGGCGGTCAGTATTCAAACTATAAGCCGAGAGTTGCAGGCGTAGGCCTTCTCGACAAGTGGGAGGAATGTAAAAAGATGTATCACGATGTTAATGAAGCATTCGGTGATATTATTAAAGTTACACCTTCCTCAAAAATAGTAGCAGACCTTGCAATCTTCCTTGTACAGAATGATATAGCAATTGAAGATTTAATAGAGAAGGCTCCGGATCTTGCATTCCCTCAGTCAGTTGTTGATTTCTTTAAGGGAATGATTGGACAGCCTTACCAGGGATTTCCTTCAGAGCTGCAGAAAGCTGTTCTTAAAGATGAAAAAGCTATTTCATGCAGACCGGGTGAACTACTCGAACCTTTTGATTTTGAGAATGAAAGAAAAGATCTTGAAGAAAAACTCGGACATCCTGTTGATAATAAGGAACTGCTTTCATATGCGCTTTATCCAAATGTGTATATGGATTTTGATAAACATAGAACAGCATATTCAGATACATCTGTAATACCTACATCGACTTTCTTCTACGGACTTGAACCGGGCGATGAAGTCTCAGTTGATATTGATAAGGGCAAGACTCTTATAATTAAACTTATTGCAGTCGGCAGTGTCCACCATGATGGTACAAGACACCTTTATTTTGAACTTAACGGTCTTTCAAGACAGGTAACTGTAAGAGACAATACTGTTGAAGGCGACTTTGTCCAGAGAGAAAAAGCGACAAGTTCAACAAACACCATGTAGGTGCTCCAATGCCGGGCAAGGTTTTTAAAGTTCTTGTTAAACCGGGCGATGATGTTGAAACAGGCGATGTGCTTGTTGTAACAGAAGCTATGAAGATGGAAACAAACATCAAAGCTTCTATTGCCGGAAAGGTTAAGGAAGTTCTTTTTGATATCGGCGATCAGGTAGAAAAAGATGACCTTCTTTTAGAGCTTGAATAGCTTCTTTAGAATATTTTCATTTTGGGCAGAGCAGACAGTGTGGGATAGTGTCTGTTCTGCCCCTTTTTATTAATAATATCTCTCATTAAATTAATTATCCTTTTAAAGTATAGAATTAGTATATATCATGATTTGTAGTTCTGGAAAAAAGGAAATTGAGTCATGTATTATAAAAAAGTAAAAAATCAAAAGGCCCTAATCGTTGAGGGGGGCGCAATGCGGGGAATCTTTTCCTGCGGCATCCTGGACAGCTTTCTTGACAATAACTACAACCCTTTTGATTTCTGCATAGGAGTATCTGCAGGCGCTACAAATCTTGCTGCCTGGATGTGTATGCAGAGGGGACGTAATTATAAGGTTTATACTGATTATTCCTGCAGACCGGATTTTATTTCATTTAAAAATACCTTTTCGGAGGACATGCGCTTGACCTTGACTGGCTCTGGGAAAATACAATAAGAGATATCCGGCTTGATCTTGAGATATTTAAAAAGCAGAAAATCCCATTCTATATTGGAACTACAAATTCGAATACAGGGCAGGCAGAATATTTCCAGGGAGAGGCAGATACTCTAGAGCAGCTTATAAAAGCATCAAGCGCACTTCCTGTTATGTACCGGGGATATCCTGAATACAATAATACGCCCATGTCTGACGGAGGTATCTCTGATTCTATCCCTGTCATAAAAGCTTATGAAATGGGAGCCCGCGAGATCACTGTCCTTTTATCCCGGCCTGCCGGATACAGGAAAAAGAAAAGCCGATTCCCTTTTTTTACAGATATTATGCTGAGAGATAAACCTGCTCTTTCACAGGCCATGAAGTTAAGAAGCACAGTTTAATAATAAAACAATGGATTTTATTGAAAAGCCGCCGGAAGACTGTATGATACATGTGCTTGCTCCCTCTGATGAGTTTGATGTTGGGAGAACTACAAAGGATAAGTCGAAGCTTGATGCAGGATATGCGATGGGTATTGAAGCCGGTAGAGTATTCTGTGAAAATATGAGTATTGATAATAAGAAAAACTGATAGATATATTTCGAAATTATTTTACTGAAATAAAAAACTGCTTCCTATGATAGCGGTTCCCGAACTGGATATATAATGTGGCTTACAGTGCAGATTTTTCCGCACCATAAGCCCCTATAGGGGCATAACTTCCAAACCGTCTGCTTTGCTGGTGGTAAAAATATTATATTGCAGCGACAGAGACTTTCTCGAAAACTTTGAAAGTTTTTTATGTATAGATTTTATTCCTGACCTCTGTAGACAAGCCACAATGAGGATAATATTACCAGCTGCGGTGATACTTTTGCCAGCCATACAATAAAATCCGGTTTAAAAAGCTCTTTAGTAAAAAAGCCAAGAGCAATATTAACTGCCCAGAAAACAAAAATAATAAGCAGTGAAAGAGAAAGAATTCTGTCAGGTATAGCCATGAAAAGAGATGAAATCAGCAGTATTCCTGCAAAGAGCTGAATAATCGCAAAAATAACAGGCATGAAATTATTACTTTTACCAAAAAGTTTTCCCATTGACCGCCCGAACTGTGAGAACTCGGAATTATAGTTTGTTAATCCCAGAATACCTATTGCGATAAACATAAGCGCCAGACTCAGCTGAATAAAGAAAATTGAATTTATTGATCTTCTCAAAATATTACCCCTCAAATTGTATTTAAAAATTATTAGTTCAATAAAATCCAATAAGCAATTTTTTAATTGCGTTTTTATTCTCTCCCCTGTAATATTCAGTTATGAAAAAACTTCCCTTATATATCCAGGTTCTCTACGGTGTAGGTGTAAGCTATGCAGTATTTGATTCAGATATTTGCCCAGTGGGTATTAACCTACTACCTCCCTCCTTGAAAATTTCAGCTTTAAACCTTTTCTATCCCCCGGTTTTATAGCTCTCGCGCTTGTTATTTCCCGTTTTGTCGATATGGTTGCAGACCCTCTTGTAGGTTTCTGGTCAGACAGGGTAAATACAAAGTGGGGACGGAGGATCCCTTTTATATTTATCGGTACTATTCCTCTTGCTTTATCTACAATTGCATTTTTCTATCCGGTAAAACAGGCGGTTTCCATACCTTTGTTAATCTTTCCATTGTAGGAAGTCTTTTCTTTATATTTTATACAATAGTGGGCGCACCCTATAATGCTCTTATTCCTGAGCTTTCAAAAACATCTGATGACCGACTTAATCTTTCAACCTGGCAGGCTGTTTTCAGACTGATTTATACAGCTGTTGCAATGATTCTTCCGGGAATAATGATTTCCATGCTGGGAGGCGGAGATGATGAGCAGGGATTAAGATTAATGGTAATCTTTTTATCTGCATTTGCAGTTTATAGGGCTTTTTGTTACAACATTTACGATAAATGAAAGAAAATATTCAGGCGGCAAAGTCTCGGATGCAGATTTAAAAGTTCTCTAAATCTTGTTTTTCATGACAGGGCATTTATATTTTATCTGGGCGGTCTTTTATTCTTCTTTGTCGGTTTTAACATAATGAGAGGCTCTATCAACTATTATGTTACCGATGTTATGAAAATGGGAAGCGGCAGTATTACTACAGCCTCAGCCTCCTTTTCGGGTATCAGCCCTCTTTTTCTATCCTGTAAACCGCCTGTCCAGAATTACAGGCTACAGAAAACTGATGCTTTTATCCCTTTTTTCTTTTAATTTTATTTTCAGTTATGCTCTATCAGACAGGTAAAATCTTTCCACCTTCCTTCGGCTTTGTAATATTTGCACTTTTCGGTATTCCTGTTGCAGGATCAGCATTTATTTTTCCCCCGGCAATGCTTAGTGAAATAAGCAGCCGTGTATCTGATAAAAGCGGTGAACAGATAGAGGGAATATTCTTCGGAATACAGGGCTTTTTTCTTTAAAATGGCCTTTTTAATATCAATTGCAATTTTACCGCTTATTCTGGTTTCCGGAAACGGCACTTCTTTTATTGATATGCTCACATCTGTTCCTGAGAAACCTGAAATTGCCGGTATTTACAGAACAACAGTTTTTTCTGTGCTGTTTTTTGTTTTATCGTTTATATTTTATTATATATACCCGGAACAGAAAGCTGTTTCTCAAGAGGAGTCAGGACAGAAATAACAGCTGATAAATCAGATTTATTAAAATATTTATCAGTATTAAAAGGAATTAAATTCCTTATTAAGTAAAGAACATGGAGAGTAATTATGGAAAATAAAGAAAAAAGCAGACTTAACAACGAAGCTGCATTATATACACTTGAAGGCAATTATCTGAAAGCATCAGAGATATTTGAATCAGTACTTTCCTCTGATCCTGATGATACAGCTGTTCTTTTTAACTATGGTTTTAATTTTCTTCAGTGGGATAAGACTGCAGAAGCTGTTGATGTTTTTGAAAAAATATCTGCTGCCTCTGAAAAGAGGCTGATAATCAGAACAGTGTTATGCATCAGTTCTTGAGGACTGCGGTACTGCCTGTTATGATGCAGCACTTTATAAGAAAGCGGAAAAATACCTTAAAAAAGCTGAAAGCCTGGATCCTGACAACAGTATTTTAATGAATCATATAGGTGTTCTTTATTTTGTTACAGAGCGTATTGAAGATGCCCTGACTTATTTTGAAAAAGCTGTAAAGTGTGATGATGAAAATATCGATGCCTGGTTTAATCTTGCAGATACTTATGAAGTACTGGGAAAAGAAGCAGAAAGTGAAAAAGCACGAAAGAGATTTCTGGAGCTTGAACAATAACAGTCTGATATTTAATTAAATCTGCTGTTTTTGAATATTTTAGTAGATTATTATTTAACATAATCCTTAAAATCTACAGCAGATTATTTTTTTTACTTATATACTATAAAAGCTATAGGAATTATATTATAATAACTGGAAATTAGCTGGATGAGGAGTATTTTTTTGAATATTTTAAACAAATTAATCATTGGGCATAAGCAGGGAAACATAAACAGTCACTGGGATAAAGCGTATTTAAAAACAGACAGCAGAAAGCTTGGGTGGTATGAGGAATCACCTGAACCATCTTTAACTTTAATAGAAAAATATATAACAGATAAAAACGCATCAATCCTCAATGTAGGTGCCGGAACATCTACACTTGTTGATTTCCTTTTAAGCAGGGGGTTTGAAAATCTGATAGTTAATGATTTCAGTTCAGCTGCATTAAATATTTTAAAAGAGAGAATAGGAGAAAAAAGTCATAAAGCAAGATGGATTGTTGATGATCTGCTTAATCCTTCAGTACTTGACTCTATTGATGCAGTAGATCTCTGGCATGATAGGGCTGTACTTCATTTTTTTACTGAAAAGGATGAACAGGATAAATATTTCTCTCTATTGAAAAAGCTTGTAAAGAAAGGGGGATATGCTGTAATTTCTGTTTTCAGTCCGGGCGGGGCTGTAAAATGCAGCGGACTGCAGATATTACCTTATTCAGCTTATGATGTAAGTGAAAAACTTGGTAATGATTTTGTTGCTGCTGAGGATTTTAAACATATTTATACAATGCCTTCCGGTGATAAACGGGAATATCTATATACTGTTTTCAGACGCATCAATAATTGATTATATATTTTAATTTCACTTTTATAAATTCGATTAATTTTGCACTATAGATCAGTTTAGAATGCTAAAGAATAGTGTGCTGACCTGATAAAACGATACTTTCTAACTGTTAAGGAAAAACCATATATCTTTCATTATGTGTTCCATGTAGTTTT
>LQAH01000237.1_pt1 | contig 15070 bp, 22 predicted proteins | sample 1535791 | NCBI WGS metagenome assembly LQAH01 (sample SAMN04331585, study PRJNA305678) | bioreactor metagenome | isolation source: bioreactor_4 inoculated with Wadden Sea sediment 2nd replicate of a... | place: Germany:Bremen
TCCGCCATGGTGGCCGATCACCACTCCGGTCGCACCTTTGGCTTCGCCGGAAAGGATTTTTGCTTCATTGCCCACACAGGCCAGAAACTGAAGCGAATTGTTGGGAAAATCATTGGGCTTGTCCGCATTGGCCGTACACGAGACCCCGGGCTCGATATGATCGCCGGCCAGGCCGAAGGCCGGATCTCCCACACCCACATTCAGGGTGATGCCACCGATACCGGGCAAAAGAAACGGCACGCCCTGATGGTCCACTTTCCATCCCGGTCCCACCCGGGGAGGGCCGGGCCGGCATTCCATAAACATCTCAACGATCTGGTCTTCATTGGTTTTCAGCATGAAACTCTCCTGAATCAACGGGTTGAATGTCTTTTTTTCTGTCCGGCAGCCATATCAGAAAAGGCAGAGACAGAAATCCCGCCAGCGCGCTGAAGATAAACATGTTTCCATACCGGCCATGTCCCCGACAGCGCCCACCACCACCACGGCAAGAGACCGGACGGTAAGGAGACCATCATGAACATGCCGTTGGCAGCGGATGGATGGTTTTCAGCATTTTCCTGCACAATGGCCAGCATCACCGGTGTGGTGGATAAAATGGAAAAACCGGTGATCACCAGCATCCCGATTTTCAGGATACCGGTGGTATGCACAAACAGCAGCAAAGCCAATGGTGCGACAGCCAGTGCCCAGAACAGCACTTTTCTGCGGCCCAGCCAGTCGGAAAGGGTCCCGGCGGACAAAACCCCGGCCACGCCAAATGCCTCGTACAAGGCCAGGGCAGCCCCTCCATACCAGAGACTTCCGGTCTGATTTTTGATGAAAACACTCAAAAAAATGCCCATGGAAGCATGCATGCCGGCCCGGGCCATCAGGATGCCGGACAAGGGTCTGAGCACATGGCGGATTTCGACATACGCCTGTTTCAGGGAGCCGTTCCGCCTGACTTCGGTTTTTCCGGCGGGGATTCCAGGGTCAGCCAGAGCATCACGGACGTGACCATGGCCAGGCACAATACCAGGTAGAATCGGTCCACACCCAGCCATGATAACGCCGCCACTGCCACCATCGGCCCCAGGGTCCGGGCCAGCTCTCCGCCGGACATAAACAGACTCATTCCCCTGCCTTTTCGAGTTCCGGAATATCCGGCCACCAGTACCGGTGAGGGGACATGGTACAGGGCCGCAGAAATTCCGGATAGGAATAGCAGGATCAAGAGAAGCGAATAGGACGGTGCCACCGTGATCAGGCTCATGGGCACGGCGGTGAATGACGGGGCCAAGATGACCAGCCATCGGGCCACTTTTTTGTTGTCGGCAAACAACCCGACGAACGGGTTGAGCATGGCTGGCACCTGCATCACAAAGGACAAAAGCCCTGCCTGACTCAGGGTCAGAGACAATTTTTCGATGATCAGGGGCAAAAGTGGCGGCAGAAAGCTGGAGTACAGATCATGAACAAAGTGGGAAAAGGAAATCAGGGCCACCCGGGGAGTTTGGAATACGTTTTTTTTCATCATTCTCTCATACCATGATCCAGCCGAAAAGTAAGGCAAAATTACATGTCCACGAATATAAAACTTGATTCAATACCAGATCGGCATTAATTTGACAAGTCAGGAGCGGATAAATTCAAATCATCTGATACCAGGGAGGCGGTTATGACCGATCAGGCCTTTGAAGCATTCATTGTAGAAAAAAAACGCAGACGGGAAGTACTCGGGGCGGGTCCGTGAGACCCGGGTGTCGGACCTGCCGGAAGGGGATGTCCTGATCCGGGTTCAGTACTCATCTCTCAATTACAAGGATGCGTTATCCGCCACCGGGAATAAAGGGGTGACCCGAAGCTATCCCCACACTCCAGGCATCGATGCCGCAGGCCATGTCGAAAAAAGCCGGGTCCCGAAACTGGCACCGGGTGATCCGGTGGTCGTCACGTCCTATGACCTGGGCATGAACACGGCCGGAGGATTCGGGCAGTATGTTCGTGTGCCGGCGGACTGGGTGGTGCCTTTGCCCGCCGGCCTGACCCTGGAGGAAAGCATGATTCTGGGAACCGCCGGATTTACGGCAGCCATGTCCGTTGAAAAATCATCGACATCCCTGTGGATGCCGGTCCGGTGCTGGTCACCGGTGCCACCGGCGGAGTGGGATCTTTGGCCGTCGCCATCCTGGCCGGGCTCGGATATGCCGTGACCGCGGTATCCGGCAAATATGAGACAAAATTTCTCCAAGATTTGGGAGCATCGGATATCATCCCTCGCCAGAAATTTCTGGAAAACACACAGGCCCCGATGCTTGCGGCAAAATGGGCAGCTGTGGTGGATACTGTGGGGGTGATATCCTGGCTTCTGCGGTCAAGTCTGTACTCCCCTGGGGAAAAGTTACCTGCTGCGGACTGGTGGCTTCCCCGGAGCTGCCGCTCACCGTGTTTCCATTCATTCTCAGAGGGGTGTCGCTGCACGGCATCGATTCCCAGCATTATCACAAAATCCCCCGTCAGGCCCTGTGGAACCGACTGGCCCTGGACTGGAAACCAGCCCATCTGAAACAGATGGCGACCCTCATCTCTCTGGACCAGCTGCCGGACGCAATCGACCGGATGCTCCAGGGTCAGCTGACGGGCCGGACCGTTGTGAACCTGGCATGAACCCTTGACAATGACCCAAAATACCAATACACAGAAGCAGTCCCAATTAAACGACAAGCATAAGGAGGCTATCATGAGTACACCGCAACATTGCCCTGGATTCGAGAATTTTAAAAATCTGAAGTCCTTTACCTGTAAGTGTCCGGAATGCGATGAACCCAAGGAAATATTTTCCGACGAATTCACAAACCCCACAAATGTGCCAAATGTGGTAAAGAAATCGATTTCTCCACATGCACCTATGATGCGGGTTAGCTCTTGACAGATATCCCGGGCAGGCCGTGGGTTATCTCCACAGGCCTGCCCCATTGCCTGAAACGGCAGCCCACCAGTCCGCATGTCATTTCATGATTTTATCCCCTTGGTGTGTGTCTCCCGCCCGTCGGTGACCGTGACGTCATTCTCATAACACCTGACACATCAATCTCAGGCCGTTCTCCCATTTATCCATCATCCGAAGTCAATGGGCCAGACCGTTCATTTTTTAACTTCTCAAATTTGATCATATCAATATTTTTTAACCATTTTTGTGTTTTGTTTCTGAAAAATAGATAAATTTTTATTATGGAAACATTAGAAAAATGTACCGAATCGATACGGGCTCTTCCAGCAGCCTCACAATGGCCCCTCCACGAGTCGCCTGCGCAAGTATCCCCCAGCCGCCCATTACCGGGTGACGCTGTATGCCAGCCTGGCAGTCACCGGAAAAAGCCATCTGACCGACCGGGCCATTGAAGAAGCCATCGCCACCCGATCTCTGGAAATCCAGTGGAAAGCGGATCAGCGTCCGTCCCTTCATCACCGACCACCGTTGAAAGACAAGGTCATGGCGATATGTCGACGGTTTGACCACCTGCCGTTCTGCCTTGACCGGCTTCCGGTGGAATATCCCTTGACGACGTCGGTCAAACACCGTATAAATCAAACCGGATCGGAAAAGGGATTCCGGCAAACGGAATACGGTGCAAACCCGTGACGGTCCCGCCGCTGTGATCGGAAATATCTGTTTTTTTACACTGCCACTGCCACTGCGGGAAGGCTGAAAAACAGGTCCAATGCCGAAAGTCAGAAGACGTGCCGGAATCCCGAAAGCGTAAAACCTGATGGAAAAGGGTTTTGCAGGAATTTAATATCCTGTGAAACCCTTTTTTGGTTTCACAGGCAATTCATAGCGAGGACACTATGATCACTCAACTGGAGTTTGCCCGCCAGGGCACCCTTACTTCCCAGATGAAGGCAGTGGCTGCCCGGGAAGGTCTGAACGAAACGTTTATTCTAAATCACGTCGCCGCCGGGGAGATTGTCATTCCCTGCAATCCCGTCCGCAAACACCAGTCAGTCATCGGCATCGGTACAGGTCTGCGCACCAAAGTCAATGCTTCCATCGGCACTTCGTCAGATATCTGTGATATCAGCCTGGAAGTGCAGAAAGCGGCCGCTGCACAGGAGGAGCAGGCGGATACCCTGATGGAACTGTCCGTGGCCGGTGATATGGATCAGATCCGTCAGACCATTTTGGACAGCGTGGATCTGCCTGTGGGCAATGTGCCGTTGTATCAGGCATTCAAAGAAACCATCCGGAAATACAGAAATCCGGCAAAACTGGATCCGGAATTTTTGTTTGAGCTCATTGAGCGGCAGCTGGCCGACGGCATCAGCTTTATGGCCATTCACTGTGGCATCAACCAGTACACCATAGAGCGTTTGAGAAAACAGGGGTTCCGCTACGGGGGTCTGGCCTCCAAAGGCGGGACGTTCATGGTGGCATGGATGGACAGCAACCGCAGGGAAAATCCGCTTTACGAGCAGTTTGACCGGGTGTGCGGACTGATGAAAAATACGATTCCGTGCTGTCGCTGGGCAATGGGATCCGGGCCGGGGCCATCCATGACAGCCATGACCGGGCCCAGATGGCGGAAATGATCATCAACTGCGAACTGGCAGAAGTCGGGCGGGAAATGGGATGCCAGACCATGGTGGAAGGGCCGGGTCATGTGCCCATGGACGAGATAGAGGGAAACATCATGCTGAAAACGCATGTCCGGTAACGCCCCTACTATGTACTGGGTCCCATTCCTTGTGATACCGGGGCCGGATACGACCATATTTCGGCGGCCATCGGCGCAGCCAGTTCCGCCCGGTTCGGGGCTGACCTGGTGTGTTACATCACCCCGGCCGAACACCTGGCCCTGCCGGATGTCAAAGATGTCAGAGAAGGGGTGCGGGCTACGCGTCTGGCCGTACGAATCGGTGATCTGTGCAAATACCCGGAGCGGCGGGACAATGAAAAACTGGCGGCCCTCGCCAGAAGAGACATGCGGTGGGAGGATTTGTCGCAATGCCTTCTGTTTCCGGAAACAGCGGGTGCCATTCGCTCTGCCCGGTCCCCGGAAGAAAAACAGACCTGCACCATGTGTGGGGATTTTTGTGCCATGAAAAAAGGCATGGAAATTTTTGAAACCGATATCAGACAAAAGAGGTGAAATATGTCACTGCTTGAAACCACGATTTCACAAATTAGAAAAGAACTGGACCCGGCGGCTCTGGCAGCGGCCAAAGACCGGTTGCGCAACCAGGCCAAACCCCCGGGCAGTTTGGGAGTTATGGAAGATATCTCAGCCCGGCTGGCCGCCATCAAAGGTACCCTTGACGTCAGGCTCACCAATAAGCGCATCGTCACCTGTGCCGGGGATCATGGCGTGGTAGAGGAAGGTGTCAGCCTGTTTCCGGCCGAGGTTACGCCCCAGATGGTGTTCAATTTTGCCGGAGGCGGGGCATCCGTGAATGTGATTGGCAAGCATGCCGGGGCAAAGGTCAAGGCTGCGGATATCGGGGTCAATTATGATTTTGATCCGGCCCTGCCCATCTTTCATAAAAAAAGTGCGGTACGGAACGGCCAATTTCACGAAAGAGCCGGCCATGACCCGAGAGGAAGCCGTCCGTTCCATTGAAGCCGGCATCGAGATTGTCGCAGAGCTGGAGGCGGAAGCGCCCGTGGATCTGCTGGGCACCGGGGACATGGGCATCGGCAATACCACACCGTCATCCGCCGTCATTGCCGGGTTTTCAGGACTTCCCGTGGAAAACTTACCGGCCGGGGAACCGGTATCGATGATACGGCCCTGGCCAGGAAGATCGCAGCCATCCAGAAGGGACTGGACCTGCACAAACCCGACCCCAAAGATCCGTTGGACATCCTGTCCAAAGTCGGCGGCCTGGAGATCGGGGGCCTGGCCGGCCTGGTCCTGGGAGCGGCCGCCCGCGGCATTCCCGTGATCTGCGATGGGCTGATCTCTACGGCCGGGGCACTGATCGCCTGCGAGCTGGCACCGGCTGCCAGAAATTATCTGTTCGTGAGCCACAAATCCGTAGAGATCGGCCACACGTACATGCACCACCGACTGGGACTGGAGCCGCTCATCGACCTGAAATTCAGGCTCGGGGAAGGCACGGGGAGCCGCCGTGTGCATGGAACTGCTGGACCTGGCCACACGGATCCTGGCGGACATCAAGACCTTTGAAGAGGTGGGGGTGACCAATATTGAATAATTTGCCGGCCCTGGCAGGTCCGGCAAAGAACGAAAGAATCCGATGAGATGTCCGTTCTTTGATGAAAAATAATCCTGCTTCCCGGGATCCGACGTCCGGATCCCGGGAAAACAAAGGCGGTGGATACGGCCTATGAGGGATAGATATCACCGGTTTCGGCCGCGCTACTGCCCCAGCATCATGCGGATAATCTCCCGGTCGGTCTCCCGCATGCCGTCCCGTCCCAGGCGCCCGATGTTGGCAATGGTGTTTTCCACCCCTTTTTTACAATTCCCGTCCCCGCCGTAAAACTGTTTTCCCTTCTGAAACATGAAAAATCCCAAAAGCCCGGCTTCCACGGCCATGGCGATTTTGGCGGCACAGGAGGGTTTGGCCCCGTCGCAGATGATGCCCGAGGCCATGGCCAGAGCATTGACAATGGTGTGGGCGATCTCCCGGTACCGGCCGCCGTGAAGCCAGGTGATGCCGGCACCGGCCCCCACGCCCGCGCTGACTGCGCCGCAGTATGCGGACAGTCTTCCGATTCCGGTTTTCTGGTGAATGGTTACCAGGCAGGATACCAGCAGGGCCCGGAACAGGGTGTCTGTGTCCACCCCCAGGTGCCTGGCATATACCACCACGGGCACGGATGCAGCGATGCCCTGGTTGCCCGACCCGGACACGATTACCACCGGCAGTTCACACCCGCTCATCCGGGCATCGGATCCCGCAGCGGCCATGGCTTTGGCCCGAATCTTGACATCGTCTCCCCACACATCCCGCAGCACCGTGCCGATGTTTGCGCCCCATTCTCCGGTCATTCCCTGTTCCGCAATGGCCATGTTGTGATCCACCATTTTCTGAAGCCGGCTTTCCACTTCGGAAAGGGTCACTGAAGAGGCAAACGCCACAATATCCCTGACATTGAGCAGAGTCCGGTCTGTGAGCACCGTGGTGTTGATCTCATCACAGTCCTGATTCCGGTACAAAATATCGCCGTTTTTTGAATCAGAACAATATTGGTGTGAAATGGGAAATTTGTACCATGGCGCTGGATGGTCCTTTGAAAACCGTGACTTTCAGGTCGAACAGGATGCCGGAGGAAAGCGGGAGGGTCCGTATGGCACAGGTCTCTATAAACTGCCGGATCCGATCCTGACCGGCGGCATCCACACAAGCGATCACCTCCAGCTGTTTGTCCGCATCCCCGGCGGCGATCCCGGCGGCCGCAGCCGCTGCAATGCCCCGCATCCCCCCGGTATTTGGCACCACCACGCTTTTGACGTTTTTGACGATATTGTCACTGGCCTCAATCGTTACCCGGTCTGGCCGCTCCCCGAGCACCGTTGCGGCCCGGGCCGCAGCATAAGCCACGGCAATGGGTTCGGTGCATCCCATGGCCGGCATCAGTTCTTCTTTGAGAATATTCAGGTATGCCCGGTACCGGGCATCGGTATTTTCCATAGTGTCACTCCTTGCATTAACCCCTTTTTTGGATGGTCTGCAACATATCTCAAATCAATGGCCTGATCAAATAAAATTACCATGACGGCACAAATAAAAAAGACTGTCATTTTCCGGCAGGTTCTGGTATGACAATTGCCAATACTGGCATGAAGCCTGATGCACCAACCCTTTTGTAGATACGTATGAACCCGCTGCCATGAAGGCATGTCCCGGATCCGGGATGGTGTTTTCATGGTTTTTTTTTGAAAAAGGAGGCCTGAATGGCGTTGTTTGAATCGACAGGCATGGGGCTTAGGAACCCATATTCTGACCCCGGAAAAACCCGGTGTTATCGGATGGCCTTGGGCCGTTATGCCGTTGTGCTGATGGTGGTTGTCTCAGTAGCAGTGTTTTTCGCCGGCAGTGGAACTGCATCATGGGCCAATGACAGTGTGATCCGCATTGCCGATGGCAAAGGGGACTGGGGATATCCCACCCCGTTTAGGCATTATCCCCGGGGGCCCGGGTATGTGCGCATGTCCTGGGTGTTCGACACCCTGGTGTGGAAGGATGAAAAAGGATATGTGCCGGCGCTGGCTGAAAAATGGTCCTATGATCCGGAAAATCTGGCATTCACGTTTCACCTGGACCCGGCTGCCCGGTGGCATGACGGAAAACCTGTGACGGCCCATGATGTGGCGTTTACCATTGCCTATTTTCAAGAGCATCCCTACCAGTGGATCTCCATGGACGCCCTGGACCGGGCCGAAGCCGTAGATGATCACACCGTGGTCATCCACCTGTCCACCCCCTATGCCCCGTTTCTGTCCGACATCGGCGGCACCATGCCGGTGATTCCCGAGCATGTGTGGAAAACGGTCACCGATCCCCGGGCCTGCATCGAACCCGCCTGCATGATCGGCAGCGGCCCCTATGTGTTCAAAAATTTTGACAAGACCCAGGGCACCTATTTGTTCGAGGCGTTTGACGACTATTACCAGGGACCCCCTAAGATCGACCGCCTGATCTATGTGCGCACCGCCAAGGCGCTGATGTCCCTTTCCACGGGCCAGGCAGATCTGGCCAACATCCAGCCGGACATGGCGGCCCTGCTGAAGAAAAAGGGGCTGACTGTCATTGAAAATGAGCGGGGCTGGAATAAGAAGCTGATGATCAACCACAAAAACCGCCCTTTAATGACAGTGCTTTCCGCCGGGCCCTGGCCCATGCCATCGACCGGCAGGAGATCATCGACAAATCTCACCGGGGGTTCGGCACCCCGGCCTCGTTCGGGTTGCTCAGCATTGATCACGAGATGTACAATCCCGACACCCCTGTCTTTCCCCACGATCCTGAAGAGGCCAAGGAGATTATCGCCTCTTTGGGCTGGACACCGGGTCCGGACGGGATATTTCAAAAAGCCGGCAAGCCGCTGGCCCTGGAATTGATCGCCTCCAATCTTACAGTGGGCGGGGAAAGCGTATCTGACCGGGACGGCGAGATCATCGCCCGGCAGCTCAGCCATATCGGGATGCAGGTCACCCTGGTGAACCAGGAGCAGACCACTGCAGACACCCGGGTGAAAAATTGGGATTTCGACCTAGCTGTGTCCGGCCACGGCGGTATTGCCGGAGACCCCAAAGTGCTCAGTGAAATGATTTCTCCCGTTTATGGGGCCGGATCCGTGAACAGTGCCCGGTATGACGTCTGCCCGAAACTCAACGCATTGATAGAGGCCCAGATGACGGAAATGGACCCGGAAAAACGCAAACGCCTGGTGTTTGATATTCAGGCGGTGTATGCTATGGAGATGCCGGCCGTCTCATTGTATTATCCCGTGACCCTGGCCGCCTTCAACCCGAAAAAAGAGATCACCTGGTTCTATACCCGGGGCGGCATAGCCAAAGGGGTGCCGATCCCCCAGAACAAATTGGCACTGATCCGCTGAAACGGGAGGATCCCATTTCCAGGTCCTTTGACAAAGAGGTTTCATGGATTTTTCTGCCCGACATACCTGGCTGACCCCGGTGCTGGCCTATTTGGCGGCGGCCCTGTTCCTGGCGTTTCTGAGTTACCGCCTGCCCCGGATGCTGCCCGGGGACTTTGTTACGGCCATGTACGGTTCCTCTGATGTGGTTTTGACGGTCCAGCAGGAGGCGGATCTGCGGATTCGTTACCAGGAAGACTCCGGTTTCACTGCGTTTCTGGGACGACTGTTTCGGTTGGACTGGGGATTTTCCCAAGCGTTTCAGGCCCCGGTGTCGTCCCTGTTTTTCGGCGCGTTTCCCTGGACGCTGCTGCTTATGGGAACGGCCCATCTTTTGTCGTCATTGCTGGGATTTGTTCTGGGGGTGGAAGCGGCTTGGCGCCGGGGAACCCGGACGGAAAAAGCCGGGGTGGGGCTCATGACCGTGTTGGAGGGTATCCCGGAGCTGTGTTCCGGGGCGCTTTTGCTGCTGGTGTTCGCCCTGCACCTGGGCTGGTTTCCGGCGGCCGGTGCCCGGACTGCGTATGCGGACCACACATTCATGCAGCAGGCGGCGGACTTGCTGCACCATCTGGCCCTGCCTCTGATTACCCTGGTGATGGCCTATTTCCCCGGCAATTTTCTGCTGGCTCGGGCCGGCATGGTCATGGTGATGAAACACCCGTTCGTGCTGACGGCCCGGGCCAAAGGGCTGCCGCCGGCCCGGGTGCGGTACGCCCATGCGGCCCGGATGCGCTGTTGCCCTGGTGACCCGGTTCGGGCTTCGGTTCGCTTTCATGATCACCGGGCTCTGGTGGTGGAGACCATCTTCTCCTATCCCGGCCTGGGGACTCTGCTGTTCAACGCCATTGCCATGCGGGACCTGCCGCTGATCCAGGGCATTGTCCTGGCCGCCTCCATGATGGTTTTGGGAGTGAATCTATCCCTGGAATTCGTCTATACCCTGCTGGATCCCCGGGTGGCCCATGCATCTTGATGCCCGAAAACGGATATTGACCGATCCCTGGTTTGTCATCGGCGCCGTTCTGCTGGGGCTGCTGCTTTGCCTGGGTGCTGCCGGGCCTGTTCTGGTACCCTGGGATCCGCATGATATCTCGTTCACTCCCCTGGATCCCCCTTCTGCCCGTCACTGGCTGGGGGTCAATGACGGTGGCATGGATATTCTGGCAGAACTGGTGTATGGGCTGAGAAACACCGTGGTCTTCGGAATCGTTGCTGCAGCCGCCGGCCTGGTCCTGGGATCGATGGCCGGTCTTTTGGCGGCCTGGAAGGGCGGATGGATCGATCAAAGCCTGATGCGCCTGGCCGACATTGTGCTGGCGGTTCCCTCGGTCATGATTCTGATTCTGCAGGCCGCGTTTTTAAGGCCTGCCCCCTGGATCCTGGCCCTGACCCTGGGGGTGCTTACCTGGCCCACCACGGCCAGAGGGATCCGGGCCCAGGCCCTGACGGCGAAACACAGCCTGCACATCCAGGCGGCGCAGCACATGGGAGGATCATCCCGGTACATCATTTTCCGGCACCTGATGCCGGAGCTGTTTCCCATGTATCTGATCAATTTTGCAGCCAAACTGCGTATGGCGGTTTTCATGGAAGCGTCCCTGGCGTTTCTGGGACTGTTCGACCCGGCCCAGAAATCCCTGGGCCTGATGATCCATTATGCGTTGAAATATTACTATATGAACATCTGGCTCAACTGGCTGGTTCCGCCGGTGCTGCTGTTGTCCGTGCTGATCATGGGTACCACCTTTGTGACCATCAGTCTGGAGCGGATATTTGATCCCCGGCTGAAAACCGCGTTTTAACCTGAACCCGGAAGGAATGATTTTTCTGTGCTGATAACCATCCGCAACTTGACGGTTCAATATACCGAAGATGACCATTCTCTGCTGGCCCTGGACCGGATGGATCTGACCCTGGCCCCGGGCCGCATCACCGCCCTGGTGGGTGAATCCGGTTCCGGAAAGACCACTTTGGGCAAAGCGGTCATGGGGCTTTTGCCGGAAAATGCCAGGGTTCAAGGCGGGATTCGTCTGGGAAACGACAATCTGCTGGCCTTGGATGACATCCACATGACCCGTGTCCGGTGGGGGACCGTTGCCATGGTGTTCCAGAACGGGGCCGCCTGTTTCAACCCCGTGCACCGCCTTGTGGACCAGGTGGCAGAACCGTTGGTCCAGCGGGGCACTCCCAAACGTCAGGCCTTAAATCTGGCCCGGACAAAGCTGACGGACATGGGGCTGGCACCGGACCTGGCCGGCCGGTATCCCCATGAATTGAGCGGAGGCCAGATCCAGCGGGGGCTTCTGGCCATGAGCCTGATCTTGGATCCGCCGGTGCTGATTTTAGACGAACCCACGGCAGCCCTGGATGCCGTGACCAAATCCTTTGTGGCCGAAGTGATCCGGGATTGCCGTGACCAAAACAAAAGCGTGCTGCTCATCACCCATGACCTGGACCTGGCCGGGGCTCTGGCCGATGAGATCGCCGTGCTCTACCTGGGCCAGTCATGGAGTATCTTCCGGGGCGGCATTTGATGGAACGACCGGCCCACCCCTATACCCTGGCCCTAGCCCGGGCCTTTCCCACCATGGATGCGGTGCGGGACTTGGGCGGGATCCGGGGGGATGCGTTTTACCGGATGGTCCATGCCCATGCAGCGGACAACGGTAGATCCCATGTGCACACCCATGTGGCGACCCCGGATGCGTATCATCAAGGCGGACATGCCCCGCCCGAAGGTGCCTGTTCAAGCCCCGGTGCACCCAGGCCATTCCCGCCTGTGCCATCGGGACGGTGGAAATGGAGATCACCCCGGACGGAGACCACCGGGTCCGGTGCATCCGGGGCGGCATCGCCAAAATTCTGGAATTCACTCAAGTGGCCAAATCCTATGGAAAAATAACGGCTCTGCATCCCACGGACCTGACGCTTATGGCCGGAGAAGTGTTCTGCCTGGTGGGGGAGACCGGGTCCGGCAAAACCACCCTGGCCATGATCGCGGCCGGAGCAATGTGGCCGAACCAGGGCACCCGCACTTTCCAGGGCAGGGACATGGATCAGTGGGTGAAAATAATCCCGCCTCCCTGGCTACCCGTATCGGCATTATTTATCAAAACCCGACGGAATCGGTCAGCCACCGGCTCACCGTGTTCGAGATCGTGGCGGAACCCTTCGGATTCACAAAACCCTAACCGATGAGCCGGAAGTGAAAGACCGGGTCCGGTCCGCTCTGTCGGACGTGCGCCTGTCCAGTGCCCCGGAGTTTCTGAAGCGTTATCCCCATGAACTGAACATGGGGGCGATCCAGCGGGTCTGCCTGGCCCGGGCCCTGGTACATGAACCCGATTTGCTCATTGCGGACGAACCCACCAGTGCGCTGGACCCCAGCGTCCAGGCCAAGGTGCTCAAGATGCTGTTGACCCTTCAGATCGAAAAGGCTTGACCCTGCTCTTTGTGACCCATAATATCGGACTGGCACGAAAGGTGGCGGACCGCATCGGGGTGATGGCAGGCGGCCGGATGGTTGAAACCGGGGCCGCAGCAGGGATCATCCATCATCCGGAGCATGACTACACCCGGACCCTGATTCGCAGCGCCCGGGACCTGACCCGTCCCTGACCGGCAGGCCCGTCATCCTTTTGAGTGGTGTGCCTGATTTATTCCAACATGGAAACCTGGCCTCCGGGCCAGGATATCTATTCTAAAGCAAGGAGGCCCCATGGACATCCTGTTTCATCCCATCGGAACCATTCACACCCCCTATCACACCCATGACGAGGTGCCCCATCAGCCGGATTCGGAGTCAGCCGGGAGGTTTTACATTCTGTTGAACCCGGAACTGGCTGACGGGCTATACCGGCTGGACAGTTTCAACTATATCCAGGTGTTTTTTTTTTCTGGACCGGCCGGACAAACCTGTGACTCTGCATGTCCGGCCCCCCCAGCGGCGGGGGCATGGAAGTCGGGCTGTTTGCCAGCCGCTCTCCCCGCCGGCCCAATCCCATCGGGTTGAGCACCGTCAGACTCAACAGCATCGACGGTACCCGCTTGGATATTTCAGGCATTGACGTGCTGGACCGCACCCCGCTGCTGGATATCAAGCCGCTGTTCAAAGGGCTGGATCTGAAAGAAGACGTCAATAACGGCTGGAGGGACCGGTCATGATCAATGTCAATGAAGCGTCCGCCCGGGCCATCGAGCATCTGAAAAAATTGTATCCGGATCATGAACTGGGCGAAATTTTGTTTGAAGAAGCGGAGATCACGGATGACGACCAGTTCTGGGTCGTGATGCTCAGCTATAAAAGCCCGATTTCAGCCGGCGGGGTGGGCCGGTCCATGTTTGTGGGAGACCGGGGATACAAGGTGTTCAAGCTTCTGGCGGAAACCGGAGAGATCCGTTCGGTCAAGAATCTGAGCACCAAGTAATCTTCTCCCATGGCCCGGCGGACAGGGAATCCATTGAAACCGGCGACCCTCAGGGCTAAACCATTCTTGATAAGATATACTTAGGAATGCAAAAAATTGTTTTGTTAAAACCGCAAAGGGCACGAAGAATGCCTTCCCTTGTTCCCTGGGTGGTAAAAATTTGATAGCTCTGTGGGAAAAAGTCAACGGTTCTGAAGGGCTGAACCCGATGGATTGACGTTTTGAATGAATTCACCGGGGACAGCTGTTTCATCTGGTTGAAATTTCGGGCAATACCTGTTAAAAGAAAGACTTTGAAATTTTAACAGGAAAACGGTTTCTTATGCATTACGACGGAATGATCATACGGCCCCCCAGCGAGGCGGACAGCATCCTGCTTCAGGTCACCCTGGGGTGTTCCCACAACAAATGCACCTTTTGCGGCAGTTTCCGGGAAAAGCGGTTCGCCATTAAAAAAGACGACATCATTTTTCAGGATATCGAGTATGCCAGAACCCATCTTACCCGGCAAAAAAGGCTGTTCATCTGTGACGGGGATGCCATGATCGTACCCATGCGGCGGCTGGTCCCCATTCTGGAGCGGATACAAGAGCGCCTTCCCTGGGTGGAGCGGGTGGGGGTGTATGCCAACACCAAGGGCATCAGTATGAAAACCGATGAAGAACTGGAAAAACTGGCATCCCTGGGAGTGGGCATCGCCTACATGGGCCTGGAATCCGGGGATGACCAGGTCCTGGCCGATATCTGCAAAGGCGCCACCGCCGACAAGATGATCCGCATGGGAAAACGGGTGAAACAGGCGGGCATTCAACTGTCGGTCACCGTGCTGGTGGGCTTGGCCGGGAAAGAACGCTCCCTGGTTCATGCCAAAGAGACCGGGCGGGTTCTGTCTGAAATCGATCCCGACTTTGTTGGGGCGTTGAGCCTGATGCTGATTCCGGGCACGGAGCTGCATGCCGATTACCAGGCCGGCCGGTTCACGCTGCCTCCCCGGAACAGATGCTGGCGGAACTGGGCCAGATGATCGCTT
>LQAH01000238.1_pt1 | contig 15067 bp, 22 predicted proteins | sample 1535791 | NCBI WGS metagenome assembly LQAH01 (sample SAMN04331585, study PRJNA305678) | bioreactor metagenome | isolation source: bioreactor_4 inoculated with Wadden Sea sediment 2nd replicate of a... | place: Germany:Bremen
TTCTCGGGCAACAATGACAGGTTGACTCCCCTTCCGGAGAAGACTTTGCACATCCTGAGGGATTTCTGGTCCGTCCATCGGCATCCGGAGTTTTTCTTTCCCAACCGGAAACGGAGCCTGAAAAATGCGCATCTGGTTGATACTCCTCTGGACAAAGGCGGTTTTCAAATCGCCGTGAAGGCCACAGTCAGGCAACTCGATATCAAAAAAAATTTCATGCCACTCTCTGCGGCACAGTTATGCCACCCAGATGCTCGAATCAGACGTCCATTTGATTGAACTCCGGCAGATCCTGGGAATTTCAAAATACACCCATCTCACATCTGTTACCAGGAACAACGCACGTCAGGCCGTCAACTCGCTGGCTGATACCTTCGATATCACCTGGAGAGGTGTCAAATGATGCTGACGAAATGCAGAGATCATGAAATAGCAGCAATTTTGGCAATCACCCTGAGTAAACTCAGAAAACCCGGATATGATCGTGGTTCGCTCCTCTCACACGATCTATCCTTATCCGTTAGAAAAACAAAAATTAGTCGATAATTTTTAAACCCGAAAGTTGAGTTAATCAGTCTTCCCGGTATTTTTTGATTTAAGGTTACCGAGAACTAAGTTTTCTTATACCATTTGAGGTCTGAAATTCGGCTTCAATGAAGGGCCTGTCGCCATTCGGCGGGCTGGAAATCTCGACAAGGCCCTGAGCTCCTATTGAAAAAAGAGTATTTTCTAACCATGAAGGATAATGATGATATATACATACATTCAACAAATCTATCCCGCATTCGCCATCTTATTCGATGGGTGTTCAATATCAATCCACTGGATCAGGTATGGAAGAAATCCTCCCGCTATCAATCTTCCATCTGATGGAAGCCCGAAATACCAGTTCAAACTCCCTCTACTTAAAAGTTCAGGATGGCCGAAAGAGCAGGAAGCTTTTCCTATTGTTTTTCTAATATCTTCACAGTTAACAACCCAGGACAATAGACGGGGGGTATTCTCCAGACTCATCTGGATGAACGGATCATCCAATCCAAACCAACGGGGCCGTTCAGGAGCAGGATGTTCAGGGTCTATGGCAATTATCTCCAAAAAAACGTTATTTCCCACTCGCATTAGATGGTTATGGGTTCCCATTTTCAGATGGTTTCCTCCAAAGGGCACCTCAACCCCTAATTTTTCCTTAATATAGGCTACTCCTTGTTCGAGATTCTGTGCCCCTACCACTAAATGATCAAATTTTGTGTTCATAGACTGGAAACACCCTTTTTAAAGCAAATCTCATCTCCTAAGACCAAGCCCATCAACACACCTGTTCCACCCTTTTCGGAATAAAAAGGGATATTCATATGGTTAGGCATGTGGGTTTCATCGTAGCCTACAAGCCGACCGGCACAATTTTGATTCCGAAACACCTGATCGCCTGCCAAGACGATTCCCGGATCAACTATTTCAAAAAAGGCCACATAATGGATGGAATTCACCCGGCATCCTGGGCGGGCTGATTTTTCATCGGTATGAATCAGTTCATGAATTTCACCCTTCCGCAAAGCCCTGGAAGGCACAGTGATTAAATCAAGCTTTCTGTCATCCGATTCCCCATTGAGAATACCCACAATCCGTCCCCTGACTGAAAACCGATCAGCGCAAATCGAATTTTCAGCATCCCGTCGACATAAGGATCGCCCATGATATCTCTTTGTTATTCAATATGCCTGTCCTACATGAGCTTGAATCAATGACAAGGACAGGCATATCACGAACCTTGGTCAAACAATTAATACACAGAGGACGGTTTTCCTTTTGGCTCCTGAAACCCATTTCGGGACAAAAGGAGCAATAACGTCTTCTGAAACAACAGGCATTTCGATAAAAGAGGGACCATTATGTGCCATGGCCTTTTCCAGAACAGAACGGATATCTTCGTGCCTTTCAAGCCGCTGGCATTGCAGGCCAAAGGCTTTGGCAACGTCCAAATAGCTGACTGTGGGGTCAAAATCAGTACAAAAAGGAGTCGAATCATTAACCAGCACGGTCTCTCCTCTGATCCACCCAAAAGTGTCATTTCGATACAGAACGATAGTGATATTTTACCGGTTCGGGAAAATGTTTCCAATTCACCACAAGTAAACCCAAAGCTCCCATCTCCTCCCAAAGCCAGAACCGGCGCACTCTCATCAGCAAAAGCAGCACCCAGGCTGCGGGAATCGCATACCCCAATGCGCCAAGAGAATAGTTGCTCAAATATCTTCTGCCGGGTGCAAGGGTGTTCAGCAACGGGGTTGTATAAATACTGCATACCCCGGCCTCGGTAGTAATGATGCTATTTTCCGGAAGAATCTCGTTGAGCACCTTCACAAAATAAGGTGGAAATATCCCCTTGTTGATATCAGGCATTTTCATATTCAAAAGATCATTTCTGGTCCTGTCGCGCTCCTGAGTAAAATTGTCCAATTCATGAGATCGCTTCAGATTGTTTTCCTTGGCGGTTTTAACATAAATTCCAGCGAAACCTTAGCATCGCCGCACAAAGAAACGCTGGTTCGATACATATTCCCCAGGTTTCAGGAGAAATATCCAGATGAATCATTTTTTTTCTGCTCCGGAGCTTTGGTTTCTGCCAACCGTCCGTACCCGTGGAATCGGTGTTTGAACCAATGTAAAAAATGACATCCGCACGCTCGATAAATGCGTTGGTAAATGCCCTTCCTCCCCGGGAACCCACCACACCGATTGACATCGGGTGACACTCACTGATGATGCCTTTACCGGTTATCGTGGTTCCTACCGGTATTTGAAGTATTTCAGATAATTCCTTGACAGCGGGGCCGGCCCCGGAACTAAGTGCCCCTTGCCCGCAGACCATAAGGGGATCTTTGGCATCCACCAGAATATTCAAAGCCTCCTCAATCAGGCGGGGTTCTGCGATACTTCGGTATGACGGATAACAGCTGCATTCCGGTTGACCATAAAGATCATTGACCTCTGCTTCATCGTCAAGACAGTTTACCATGATTCTCAGATGGACCGGCCCAGGTTTCCGGATGTTGCCACCCTGAAAGCACGACGTATGAGAAACGGGATCTCTTTTGCCCGATCCAGAATGAAGCTTTCTTTGGTAATGGTAGAATAAAAATCTGTCTGATCGATACCGGTCAGCATGCCTCTTTTATGGTCATTGGGATTCACATCAGAGGTGAAAAAAATCAGTGGGATACTGCCTGCAAAGGCTTCTGCAATCCCCGGTGCTGAATGAGTGACTCCCGGGCTGGGTGATTCCACAACACCGGGTTTACCACTTATTTTTGAATAAGCTTCAGCCATAAATGCAGAGTTTTTCTCGTCTCTGGTAAGAATATATTTGATTTCCGGCTCTTTAAGCCACTGGTCATAAAGACCAATAGTTGTTTCTCCCGGAAGTCCGAAAACATGCTTGACATTATATTGTTTTAGCATTTCCAGGATTATCTGCGCACCTGTCATACCCATTTTTGCTCCAGTTGAATTGAATTGTTTAGTCACTTCCCTTTGTTGGATTTTCCGGGCTAATTGTTTTTTTTGACAATACCCTTGGCCACAAGGTCATCCAGAAGAGGAAATACCTTGTTTTGCAACGATGTTACAAATTTGCCGGTCTCTTCCGCATCCAAATAGGCCCATCCGCCTCCATTCTTCTCAAGCCATTTCTTCCATTTCTGGGTATTGGCTGTTTTCATTGCCGCTTCACCAAGCACGGCTTGAATTTCCTGGGAAACATTTGCAGGCACAGCAATCATTCGAGCACTCCCCCAAACGACATCATATCCCTGTTCTTTCATGGTTGGGACATCTTTGTAAGCTTCAATACGATCTTCAGACATCACGCCAAGCACCTTGATTTTTTAGCCTGAAGAAGAGGGATGGCCGCTCCGATACTCATACAGGCAACTTCTGTCTCTTTTTTCAAAAGAGCCTCTTTCTGTTCTCCAGAGCCCCCAGAAAAACGACATGATCAAATTTGACATCTGCTTTTTCTTCCAACTCAAGAACAGGCAGATGCCAAACCCCACCCATACCAACATTCGAAATCTGAATTTCTCCGGGGGATTTTTTAGCCGCTTCCATCAAATCTGAAAGATTGTTATAGTTTGAATCTGTATTGGCAACCAATACGGTGGGATGAATAGTAACGGTTGCGATGAAATTGAGTCTATCCAGAGAATAGCTGGACAGAAGTCCGAAATAAGGAACCGTAACAACCCCATCATAGGTGAGGGAGCCGATAGTGTATCCATCTGCTTTGGAATTCATCAGATCTGATACGCCTAAGCCGCTTTTGGCCCCTGTTATGTTGACCGTGTAGATTTTGACTCCTAAATTGTCTTCCATATTTTTCATGAACCCACGCATGACCGTATCAGTGCCGCCACCGGCACCCCAGGGCATTATGTGCTTGATGTCTTTGTCGGGATATTCTCCCGCAGAAACAAACGTTGAAAAGAAAAATACACAAAAAATCAACGTGAATACCAATTTTGCTTTTTTCATGAGAAGCCTCCATGTAAGGTTTGGTTTGGTAGCAGGTCGGACCCTGAAACTCATTTCTTCAACATTTGGGGCAGCCTGAAACCGAGAAAATAAATCATGACCACCGTGAGCACCAGAAAAAAGAGGCTGTAAGGTGATCGGACAAACGTTGTAATATCACCCTTTGCCAAAGACATGCTTGTTCTGAAGGTTTTCTCCAGAAGCGGTCCAAGAATAAAGCCCAGCAAAAAAGGCACGGTTGGATAATCTCTGGCACTGAGTAAAAAGATCAAAAATCCGAGAATCGATGCATGAAGAAGCTGCAGGATGGAAAAAGTGGCTGCATATAGCCCGATCATGGCTGTAAAGGCAATGAATGGATACAGCAGCTGCCTGTTCACAAGAGGAATTTTTATGTAATATCGACCCAAGGCAAAAAGAGAAATGACGATCAAAAAAGGGGTAAACAAAAATGCGAGCAGCATGGGTCCAAGTTTATCGGAATGTTCGATCATCAACATCGGACCGGGTATGAGGCCGTGCAGGTTGAATACACCGAGAATCAGAGCTGTTACCGCATCCCCGGGGATGCCAAAGGTCAGCAGTGGAATGATTGCACCAGGGCACATGGCATTATTTGACGTCTCTGCCGCGGTAATTCCCTCCAGGCTCCCTTTTCCGTATGCATTTTTGTTATTGGAGAATGCTTTTGAAACTGCATATGAGATCAAAGCGGCCATAGCAGCCCCGGCACCCGGAAGGATCCCCGTGAAAAACCCGATAATAGAGCTACGAAGATAACAGAAGAATCCGATTTCCCTGATATCTTTGAACTTCGGCATGAATTTGTAACTATCTTTCGTTATATTCATTCTGCTCAGAATTTCTTCGGCCAAAAGCGGTTTGGAGGCCAATTGAGTAAATATTTCCGCTATCGCGAAAGTGCCAACCACAATCGTCAGAAGACTTATGCCTTCTCTGATATTTTCCATGCCAAAACTCATTCTCGGCAAAGCTTCAAAGCTGTCAATGCCTATTGCAGCAAGCATCAACCCCAAAAAAGTAGAAATGATCCCTTTGAGGATATCGTTGGAGTTAATCAGCATGGAAACTACAATGGCCATTAAAATCAAAGAAAATTTGTCGGGCGTCATAAAACCGAGAGACAGCTCAGAAATGAACTGGATGAAAAAAATCGTTAAAAGAGCACCGATTACACCGCCGACCATGGACGAGAAGGCACCATGAGAAAGGGCAAGACCCGCCTTGCCTTTCTGAGTGAGTTTGTATCCTTCGGTTACCGTAATGGCCGCTGCAGGAGCTCCTGGGATATTAATAAGAATGCCAGTTACACCGCCACCATAAATTCCACCGATAAAGATGCCGACGCAGGTAACCAGGGCATTGATCGCCTCCATGCCAAAAGTGATCGGCAACAGCAAAGAAATGGCAAGTGTTGATGTCAGTCCAGGGACAGCACCAAAGAAAAAACCGATAAAGTAGCCGACCGTAAGATAAAGAACCAGCCATGAATCAAAATAATTCGACAGATACTCAAATGCCATGATTTCCTCTTTTCGTAATTATGGAAGGTGAAAATCAAATGCGATTTCAAAAAGTATATAGTCCGCTCCGGTAATCAAAACAGCAGCAGCCAGGGGCCATACCAGATAAATTTTCAAACTGTTCTCTTGTTTATGTGCTTTTTTAAGCTGCCAGCCCAGAACCACTGAAAATGAAAAACAAAATACAGCTCCGACCACCAGATACCCGGCATTTTCCAAAAACAGAATAAACAGCCCCAGTAAAACAAAAAAAAGAAGCTGATATCTGGTCATTGTAAGTTTAGGCAAAGATGAGAATTTGATCTCCCTGACAAATTGAACCAACAATAGCATGATCATGGCTATCGACAATATAGTCGGATATAAACCCGGTCCCACATTTTTAAGCGTTCCCATTGGCAAATAAACGGCTTGAAACAAAAAAGCGACTGAAAATACGAATAGAATTGTGACAATGAGCATATTATTCCTCCATTGGCAGATGCCCGGTAAAAATTCTTACATATGCTTCTTTTATACTGGATTCGATATCCTCCATCCGCCGATTGATATGTTTCTGCATCACAGCGGCCGCCTGTTCGCCCTTTCGGTCCATCATAAAATGGACAATTTTGGCATGTTCGGTTTGGGTGTTTTCAGTTTTGCTCGTCATATCAATCCATCGGATAAAGTAGATGCGGTCATTGATGTCAGACAACAATTCACGGATTTGCCGATTGTTCCCAAGGTCGGCAATATACATATGGAACTGGCGATCCCGCTGATGTAATCTTTCTGTGCTTACGCCGGGCGGGATGGACTGACTTTTTTTCCAATGTTGGTAAAATCCCTTAAGTTCCTCATCACTGGCATTTTTACATGCAAGTAGAACTGATTTTGCCTCAACACACTCTCTGAGTTCATACAGATCAAAAAATTTCCTTTTTATCAATTTTTCTTGAAAAAAAAACCCTTGCTTGGTCGCTGAACAATGAGTTTTTTTTGTAGAGAGTTTCTGGAGTGCTTGGCGAATCGGCGTCCGGCTGACGCGAAATTTTTTTGCCAAATCGCTTTCGCTGATGTTGACGTCAGGAGGAAACTGAAACGATATCACCATGTCACGAAGTATTTTGTACAATTCATTTTGAGAAATATTCATAGAGACCACCTTGTATTTTATATTGTATACAGATAAATATACATCACTGTATACAGATTGGTGCTCTCGCTGTCAATCAAAAAAGATCCCGAGTTCATCTCAAAATTAAATAATTATTTTATTAAGATAGGCAAATGCCTCAGCACACGGAATTCTGAGTTCTGGAAAAAATCGATTAAAGACGATTGCAACCTTAAAAAAACAAATAACTCAATTTATATATTGACAAATCAGAAAAATTAAAAATAGATACTCTTAATAAGAGTAAATGGTTTACTATAATAGTAAAAATAGTACTTATGACAAAAGCCCAGACCACATATTTCTCCACAAGCCTTGAAAAAGGGTTGCGAATTTTGAGCCTGTTCAACCAGGATCGTATTTCCTGCACGCAGTCTGATATTTCAAAGTTGACCGGAATCAATATGACATCCACGTACAGATTTGTGAATACTTTCGTGGAATTAGGCTATCTTCAAAAGCACCCGGAAACCAAAAGACTGAAACTCGGATCAAAAGCGATTTCACTGGGTCACGGTTTATTGAGAGGGTTTGACTTTCTTCAGATGATAAAACCGATTGTGGATGAAACATGCAATCAGTATCAAATCACAATGACGTGGCTTTAAGAGATGCAGATGCGCTTATGATCCTTTACAGGCGAGAGATAAGGAATGCACTGCCCTATCAATTGCCAACAGTGATAAACGACCTCAACAGTACGGCCCTTGGGAAAGCCGTTCTTGCATTTTTACCTGAAGAGGAACAGATGTCCATCATCAATGCACTGTCGTTTGAGAACAAAACCGGGAAAACCATCATTAAAAAGGAACAGCTGTCCCGCGAACTGGAATCAATAAAAAAAAGAGGATATTCCATCAACAATGAAGAATTTGTCCCTGGCTTGATGGCAATCGGTGCTCCGTTGGTAAATGCCAGCACGAATATGGTTGCCGGCGCCATTTGTTTTGATTTTCTGAGCACAAAAATTTCTTTGTCAGAAATAAAAAAGAATTATGCTGAACTGATAATTCAACTGGCTCAAAATATTTCAAAATATTTGCCCATCTCATGAACTGAACCAGGAGAAAAAAAATGAACAGCCAAACAGATTTCGGAAAATCTCATGTATTCCACTTTTTCTTGAATCGAAAATATGTCTCCATCGCCTCCGGTAAGGGGGTGTATCTTTATGATGACCAGGGCAACCGTTATTTGGATGCCTCCGGTGGCCCCATTCTTTGCAGCTTAGGCCATGGTCTTGAAGAAATGGCAGATGTCATCAATGAACAGGCTAGGAAACTGGTCTATGTGCATCGTGTGGATTTTACCAACCCACCGCTTGAAGAAGCATCAAGAAAGCTTTGCGAGGCATCCAATTTTGCCATGGACAAGGTGTTTTTTGTATCCGGCGGGACGGAAGCGATTGAAATCGGAATAAAAATCGCCCGGAAATACCATCTGGACAATGGCAAACCATCCAAATCAAGGGTCATCTCCAGATGGCAAAGTTATCATGCAGCACTGCCGGGGCTCTGGCATGGACAGGGGCCACAGCCAGAAGAAATGATTTCATGCCCTATCTTCATGATTTCAACCATATCCCGCCGGCATACTGTTACCGCTGCTGGTTCAACAAGACACCCGCCAACTGTGACCTGGACTGTGCCAATGCCCTGGAAAATGAAATCATGTGCCTGGGGCCGGACAATGTGTCGGTGTTTCTGGCAGAACCGGTCTCAGGCATGGCGCTTTGCGGGGCGGTCCCTCCTAAAGGATATTTTGAACGGATCCGAGAAATTTGTGACAAATATGACGTGCTTCTAATGTTTGATGAGGTAATGACAGGCACTGGAAGAACCGGCAAAATGTTTGCTTACGAACATTTCAATGTGGTGCCTGATATCCTGGCCCTGGGCAAAGGTTTGAGCGGGGGGTATTTCCCCATCGGAGCGACAGCTGTTCCTCAATACATTCATGAAAAAATCGCATCCGAATCCGGGGTGTTCGGTGCCGGCCATTCTTGGGGAGGCAACCCGCTGGGCTGTTCAGTGGTTTCCAAAACGCTCGATTACATCAAAGAACATAATCTTGTTGAAAGATCCCATACCCTGGGTGAGTATCTGAATAATAAACTTGACACATTACGAAGTCATCCACTGGTGGGCGATATTAGAGGAAAAGGCCTAATGCGCGGTATTGAATTTGTCCGGGATAGGTCCACCAAAAACCGTTTGAAAAGAGCCTGGGATTCTCTTCCAGGGTATCTGCTGCATGCCTTGAAAAAGGGATGTTCATTGAATATTCGAGCGGGTGTGACCGGGGACAGGCCGGTGACACAGTGATGCTGGGACCGCCGTTTATTATCACTGAAGACCAAATTGATGACGCGGTTCAGATTCTGAAGCAGGTGCTTGACCAGGATCTGCAGTCATCAAAACGTCAATTTTTAACTTTTTGAATCATAAATCAAAAAAAGGAGGATGACGATGCAAAAAACAATCGCACGATTAACGGTTCTATCCGTTTTTTTTTCTGTTGGGTTCTATAATTCTTTTTTTCCTGGCGCGAATGTTGCGGAATGCAAGGAAAAAATCACCATGTCGACCGCGACACCAATGTACCCCGCATTTGCGGAACAGATCGGAATCAACCTCTATATCAACGCAATTATCGGCATGACAGAAACCCACCCGGACCTGAAAAAATACGAATTCAAAATCTTTGACAAAGGAATGCTTTACGGCAATCAGAGTGAGGCACTTGAAGCGGTGGCCAACGGAGCGATTCAAATGACCTATTCCGCGCCGCATTTTCTGGAGGAACTGGATCCGGCGTGGAAACTCGGAGAAACCCCGGGGGTTTTGAAGACTGGAACCATTATGTAAGAACCATGAACACTCCAGAATGGAAAGCGCTTCATGAAAAAATGGCCAAAGAGAAAGGCGTGACTATCATCAAATGGTTGTTTGATACCGGCACATGGTATCTGTTTACGGACACGGGGCCGATCAAATCAGTTGCCGATGTTCAGGGCCAAAAGATCCGTTTTGCCGGGGGCGAAGCATTTGCCAAAGCCCTGCAAGCGCTCAAAGTCACTCCGATTGCGCTGCCTTACACGGAAGTGGTCACTGCCTTGCAAACCAACATGATTGAAGGGCTTTTGACCGATTTTACGGGCGGGGTCGGTTATTTTGAACTGCCCCGTCATACCAAATATGCCGTTCTGATCCCCTTTGGCAACCAACCTATCTGCATGGTGGCCAATACCAAGTGGTGGGATTCATTGCCAGAAAACGTTCGAGATATCCTTAGCACAACATTCGATCAGATTGATGCATCCAAATACTATGAACAATTCGAACAGAAATCCATCGAAAAATGGGATGCTGATCCCAAACTCTCCGCTCTGAAAATTTGAAAAAGAAGAAATGGCCAAGTGGCAAAAACTGATGAGAGACTCTTTTGTCGATATGTACGAAAAACTGGATACTGAATTGATCAAGGCGATCGATTCTGCAAGATAATTCTATCAGCTTCGGAAAGGATGATCGGACAGATGGGAAAAAACTTAATTGATAAAGCATACACAGGAGTGGAAAAATTTTGTGCTTTCCTGCTGATCGTCGCTGTTCTGATAAGCCTTGGAGAAATCATAGGTCGTGTTTTTTTCCACATGACCTATGATTTTGTTATTGATCTGCCCGTCTGGATAACGGTGTGGGCCATGCTTTTGATCAGTGGTCCGCTCATTGCTGAAAATGGCCATGTTGCCATTGATTTGGTCGTGACCAGGCTCCAGGGAAGAGCAAAACTTTTGTTGGAACTGTTCAACATTTCCGCCACAATTATATATGGAACAGCCGTTTCCTTTGGAGGGATTGTATTAATCAGAATGCTGTATCAGAGACAGGCGGTATTCCCTAAATATTTCCCCATTCCCAAATGGATTGTGGAACTATGTATTCCCTTGGGAATGATCATATTCACTCTTGTCGGTATAATCGAGTTTTACAACCTAATTAAACGGTATCAATCGCAAAAAGATTGAATTTTCTGGAGGCAGCTTTGGATCTTTTTGTTTATATCGGCATTGCAATAATGGTCATTTTGTTCTTAAGCGGAGCACCGCTTGCCATCGCCTTTGCATTTGGCTCCAGTATCATAGCGCTGTATTCGATGGGGATGTCATTTGAGGCACTTGCTCAGATTTTTTTTCATCCATAAATTCATATCCCTTGCTTGCATGCCCTTTCTTTATCCTGGCCGGCAACCTGATCCTACGAAGCGGCGGAATGATCCCGTTGAGCGATTTTATCAAGGCCACATTCGGCAGATTGCCGGGCGGCCTGGCCGTTGCGGGCATCATTTTCGCAGCATTTCTGGGATCCATATCCGGATCGGCAGCTGCCTGTCTTGCCATCATCGGAACGGTCATGGTGCCTGTTTTGTGGAGAACGGCTATGACAGACCCTTTGCATCCGGCCTTGCAGTCACCTCCGCAGAACTTGGGCTTCTCATTCCCCCAAGTTTGTTTTTCATCATTTTCGGCGCACTGAATCGAATCTCCATTGTGGACCTTTTCATGGGCGGTGTCGGCATGGGGCTTTTGACCGCTTTTTTAATGTGTGTCGTTGCAGTCATGATTTGCAAAAAACGAAATTATGCAACCATGTCAAAGGCCTCGTGGAAAGAAAAACAGCTGGGATTCATAAAAATTCTGCCCCTGATACTGATGCCGGTTCTGGTGCTGGGCGGAATTTATGGCGGATATTTCAGCCCGACACAAGCCGCATCAGTCGCTTGTCTGTACTCGCTTCTCATTGGCTTTTTTATATACAAGGAACTGACCTGGGGTAAAATCATGGAAGCCACCATAGATACCGTCAAAATCAGTTCTATGATCTATTTTTTAATTATCGGCGCCGATCTCATGGGACGTATGTTTGCTTATATCGAACTTCCCCAGATCATTACTGAATATGTCATCTCGCTGGAGCTTGGACCACTGGGTTTCATGATGATGGTCAATTTAGTTCTGCTGGTGATGGGCTTTTTCTTTTCCAGCCTGCCCATGGTCATAATTGTTCTGCCCTTGTTTATCCCCAGCGTCATCAGTCTGGGAATAGATCCGGTTTTTACGGCGTTCTTGCTGTTACAAATTCCCTCATCGGTGAAATCACGCCGCCGATGGGTCCTCAGCTGTGGATCGCAGCTCCGGTCTGCAGGGAGAAAATGGGGGCTATTGCAAGAGAAGCCTGGCCGTTTCTTGGGGCCTGGGTTGTCGCAATGCTCATTGCCACAGTATTTCCGGATATCATCATGTTTCTGGTCGAATTTTTCCGGTAATCGAATTGACGAATCAACCAACCTATGGGCCGGTGCTTCAAAGAGCTGAAGTCCGGCAGGGTTTGTCTTATGGAGCTGACCCATTATGCATACTTTTATCAAACGCCGGCAGAAAAAAGAAGGCTTTTCGTCTGGGGACCTACCAGGTCGGGAAGGTCGGTTTTTGGTTATGGCAGACGATCGGGACCGGGAGTTTATATTCCTCTTGCACAAATTTTGAAACCATGAAAAAATTCGGATCTATTTCATCAAAGGAGACATAATGCCTGAAGACATGAACATCAACGAATGTGCGGACCCCACCCAGAACTTCACAGTTGAACTGCCCTGCCGGATGGTTGAACGGATACAGCGGTATGCCAGAAAAAAAGGCACATCGGTTGATAACGTTCTCATTGAAGCCATCGATGTTTTATTAAGAAGAACAGAATGAACTTACCGGATCATAAGGAATTCATCGTTTGAGCATAACACCGATAGTGAAACAGTCGGGGACATGAACAGAATTGGCGTCTGGAATATTTAAAAACCAATTATGCCGATGGTTCAATTCAAAAATATTCACTGGGATAAATTCAAAAAAAAACGAGCGGACTTAATGTTGGCAAAATCCGCTCGTGCTTATGAATTGATCATCTATCAGCGATTATTTGAAATTATCAAACCACTTCATCCACCTTGTTGGCATCCACGTCTTCAGGGAACAAATAGGTCCGTTTTTTGTCAAATCCGGCGTACATGTCCATCTGATCCATACAGTGTTTATCCGCCGTACCGTCTGCTGCCACAAATCCGCTTTGTCCGGGAGGCGTCACTTCCCAGCCCACCGGTTTTCCATCCTTAAAAACGGTCAAGTTGTTTTCAGTGCCACGGTTCATTGCGGGGGTCAGTTGAGTTGCTTCCTTTTTTGACGCCTGGGGAATCTGCATAAAATTTTCTGCCACAAAACCCATGGGGGCGGCAGGGATCCTCCAATCAGCCATATCATTGCCATATGTTTTTTCCAGTTCATCAATGCCGGCCGTAAGCGCTTTCAGCGTGACCGATTCAGGAGGTACTCCATTGAAAAAATCAAAATTTTTGATCTGCCGGGGCAAGCAGCGACTCTGCGATCGCCTTGGTTCCAATCTGAAGATTGAGCCCGCTGGTCATTGGTTTTCCGGGGTGGGGTATCCCGAACCTGCAAAAAACGGAAAGGCCTTGTCCAAATCATCTGCCAGAGTCTCCTTGATCATGTGGGAGAGAAATGTTCGAAAAATGGCAGTGCCCAGTTCGTCATATTTTCCATCCTGATTGTCATCCCTGCTTTGAAGACTCCATTCCCGCAAAGCCTGCGCTGCCTTTTTAACCCGTTCATCCGTTGCGATGGTTCCGGCTTTAGCGATGATCGGCAAAAATAACGGGCATTCACATCATGAAACGATGAGTGTTCAATTAGATTCCAGAGCTCTTCGGGTTCCAGTTTCGCACGGGCCTTTACGTAATCCATCAGGACTTCCACCCGATCCGCCTTGCTCCATGAATACCAGAACATGTCGGGATTCAGAACACCGCCGTAAGCCGGCCGGTTGTTCCAATTGATAATGAAGCCCTGCTCCGGGTTATACACTTTTGGGTTGTTTTCAAATGGAAGAAAGCCGTTCCAGTCCATGCTGCCATCTCCCGGGACAGGCAGACGGTTGTCATGACCCTCTTGGCGATCGGGATATTTGCCTGTGAAAGCATATCCGATGTTGCCCTGTTTATCAGCGTAGTACATATTGATATTCAAAGCAGAGCGGGAAGCCTGCTCGATCCATTGCTCCCAGTTCTCTGCCCGGGTCGTATTCATCCAGCCAAGGAGGGTTTCCAGCTCAAATCCTTCCCAGGATCGACGTTTGCTCAGGGCGGTGTTTTTCTCAGGATCCCTGAGAATGACGCCCCCGTGAACTGTCCAGAAAATATCTGTGCTGACAGAATTCTGGCCTTTCACCAGTATCTTCTCCGTTCTTTTTTCCATTTCTTTCCAGGCGCCATGGTATTGGTATTGAAGAGGATTATCCGGATTGAGATTTAACTGGTAAATGTCAATGATATCACCTGCTCCCAGGTACTTCCCCAGGTGATATTCCGGTTGTATCCGAACAAAATGACCGGATACCCATAAGGGGTATTGCCCACCAGATCAAAACCAGCGCCGTGAAGACCGATGGAATACACATATCCGGGCACATAGTTTCCAAACTGAGGGCCGTTCATAAGGATTGCATCCGCACCTTCCGCTTTGTCTTTACCCAAAATAACGATATTGCTGAAGGCATGTTCTTGATAGATTTCTCCTGGGTCAGCCCAGTCAGGAACATTCAAAGATGCCAGACTAAGGTAATCGTTTGTATAAGCCATACAACTTGCTTGTTTGTTTGGCCAATCTTCTGCCGGGATGGTCGTGGGCGCACCTTCTACCACACGGGGGAGCAGCTGATCAAATATTGCCATAGCTTTCTCCGGGCCGTGTTTTTCTTTCAAA
>LQAH01000239.1_pt1 | contig 15066 bp, 18 predicted proteins | sample 1535791 | NCBI WGS metagenome assembly LQAH01 (sample SAMN04331585, study PRJNA305678) | bioreactor metagenome | isolation source: bioreactor_4 inoculated with Wadden Sea sediment 2nd replicate of a... | place: Germany:Bremen
GCAGTAAACTTGTAGAATACCCTCCCGGTTTTCCGGGAGGGAATTATGAGGTAAGACTATGCGTGACATTGTCACTCTGGCTTGCACTGAGTGTAAGCAACGAAACTACACAACGACTAAAAACAAAAAAAAATACTCCGGACAAGCTGGAGTTTAATAAGTATTGTCGTTTCTGCCGCAAGCATACACCGCACAAGGAAACCAAGTAGGCGCAGCAGAAATACCAGAGTTAATGATGTAGGCCAGTAGCTCTAATGGCTAGAGCACCGGATTCCAAATCCGGGTGTTGAGGGTTCGAATCCTTCCTGGCCTGCCAACTTTGTCTGTAACATCCCAAGCGAGGCCAAGAGATCGATGATTGGTAAAGTAAATGAGTTTTTAGGTAATGTTAAGTCAGAGCTCAAGAAGGTCACTTGGCCTTCGAAAAAGATACCTACGCATCGACGACAGTAGTCATTGTTCTTGTTTTGCTGTGTGCGGTCTTTCTCGGTGGTGTCGATATAGTTCTTTCGCGCCTTATCCGACTCGTTCTTGGTTAGAGGGGGAAGAGGTCTATACCATGTCGATGAAATGGTACGGCGTTCATACCTATTCAGGGTATGAAAACAAAGTCAAACTCAACCTGGAGGAGCGTATTCGCTCAGCTGGGGTTGAGGAGTTGTTTGAGGAGATTCTGATTCCCTCGGAAACCGTAGTTGAAATGCGGAAAGGGGAGCGTAAGACCTCAACACGAAAGTTTTTTCCCGGTTACATCCTTGTCAAGATGGTGCTCAATGATGAGACCTGGCATGTTGTGACCGGCACGGCGAAGGTGACTGGTTTTGTCGGTGGAGGTCAGAATCCTCCTGCAATTCCTGAAGAAGAGGTCGCCAAGATAACAAACCGGATGGAAGAAGGGGTTGAAAAGCCCAAGCCTAAGGTTGAGTTTGAGGTCGGTGAAACTGTTCGAGTTGTCGACGGTCCCTTCCTTAACTTTACCGGAATGGTCGAGGATGTTCGTCCGGACCGGGGCACGTTGAAAGTAATGGTGAGTATTTTCGGTCGGGTGACACCGGTCGAATTGGAATTTATCCAGGTAGAAAACCAGCTAAGCTGGGATGAACGTTTCGTTCGTTTAAGGAGTCACTGATGGCCAAGAAAGTTATCGGACAGATTAAGCTGCAGATTCCAGCCGGACAGGCTAATCCGTCACCACCTGTTGGACCCGCGCTTGGTCAACACGGTGTCAACATTATGGAATTTTGTAAGGCTTTTAATGCCAAGACACAGGAGCAGGCAGGTCTGATTATCCCTGTTGTGATCACGGTTTATGCTGATCGTTCCTTCTCTTTTATTACTAAAACCCCGCCAGCAGCTGTATTGCTGCTGAGAGCTGCAAAGCTCAAAAAGGGTTCCGGTGTGCCCAATAAAGATAAAGTCGGCAAAGTTACCAAGGATCAGGTTCTTGAGATTGCTCGTTTGAAAATGCCTGATCTCAACGCCTTTTCCGAGGAAGCCGCAGTCCGGATTATTGAAGGTACAGCTCGCAGCATGGGAATCGAAGTCGCCTGATGCGGCTGATAGTGGAGATAGAAGATGGCAACAGGTAAAAACATCAAAAAATCAAAAGAGCAGGTCGATCGTACCAAGCTTTACGGTCTTGATGAGGCCTTGGAACTGCTTAAAAGTGGTGCCTTTGCAAAGTTCGACGAGACTGTCGATGTGAGTGTACGACTTGGCGTTGATCCTCGTAAAGCCGATCAGATGGTTCGTGGTGCTGTTGTGCTGCCAAACGGTCTCGGAAAGTCAGTTCGTGTCCTCGTCTTTGCTAAGGGTGAGAAAGCCCAGGAAGCTGAGACTGCGGGTGCAGATTTTGTCGTGCCGAAGACCTTGCTGAGAAAATTCAGGGTGGCTGGTTCGATTTTGATACTGCGATCGCTTCACCCGATATGATGGGTGTTGTTGGTAAAATCGGACGGGTTCTTGGACCTCGCGGGCTGATGCCTAATCCTAAGGTCGGGACTGTGACCATGGACATCGATCGTGCGGTTCAGGAGGCTAAGTCAGGCAAGATCGAATACCGTGTTGAAAAGGCTGGTATTGTTCATGCCCCGGTTGGTAAGGTCTCTTTTGACGCTGACAAATTGCGTGAAAATATTCTTTCCCTGCTTGACGTGCTGATCAAGGCGAAGCCTTCAACAGCAAAAGGGACTTATCTGAAGAAAATTTCACTGTCAAGTACCATGGGCGCTGGAATTAATCTCGATATTCCACAGATTCAGGCTCTGATCAAATAAAAATTTAATTGGCTCTAAGTCAAAGACAGCAGGTATGACATTCATTTAATGGCACGCCGCCTGCCGAGGCTGAGGGTGTATGGCACTTTGCCGGCTCCCCCTTGTTGACTTGGGCGGGATTCATATCCCAAACATCAAAAATGAAAGGAGGAGTGCTATGAACAGAACGGAAAAAGAACAAATCGTACAGGAACTTGCTCAACGCTTGAATGAGACCCAGGCGGCTTTTTTGGCTGACTATCGTGGTATCAATGTTGAACAGGCAACCGCGCTGCGCCGTGAACTGACACAAGCCGGCGTTGAGTATCGTGTTGTCAAGAACAACTTGCTCAAGCTTGCTGCCAAAGGAACCCCTGCTGAGGATCTTCAGTCTTTTTGTGCAGGTCCGACCGCTATTGCATTGTCAGGTGATGACCCTGTAGCTCCAGCTAAGATCCTGAGTAAATTTGCCAAAGATGTCGAGGCATTTGAACTCAAGGCTGGTGTTCTCAGTGGCAAGCTGATGTCTGTCGCTGAAATCGGCGCACTGGCAGCTCTGCCGAGTCGCGAAGAATTGTTGGCCAAGGCTCTCAGTTCTATGAATGCACCTATTTCCAACTTTGTTGGAACGATGGCTGCAATTCCGCGTTCACTGGTTCAGGTTTTGAACGCGATCGGTCAAAATAAAACTGCTTAATTTCTAAAAAAAATAACTCAAGAAAATATAAATCGGAGGAAAAAATGGCTGAAATTACAAAAGAGCAAGTTGTCGAATTTATTGAGAACATGACAGTTCTCGAAATGTCAGAGTTCGTAAAAGAGCTGGAAGACAAGTTTGGTGTGTCTGCTGCTGCTCCTGTTGCGGTTGCTGCTGCACCCGCTGCTGGTGGCGCTGAAGATGCTGCTGAGAAAACTGAGTTTGATGTTGTTCTCTCAAGCGTTGGTGACAAGAAAATCAATGTTATCAAGGTTGTTCGTGCCATTACAGGTCTCGGCCTCAAGGAAGCTAAAGAGCTCGTTGACGGCGCTCCTGGTACTGTTAAAGAAGCAGTTTCCAAGGATGAAGCTGAAGATATCAAGAAGCAGCTTGAAGAAGCTGGCGCTGGCGTGGAGCTGAAATAGCCGTTTCACCAGATAGTTAGTCATTAGCCAAGGTCGCTATATGTGGCCTTGGCTATTGTTGTTGTCAGACCTCGCTTGCTCATGGTCTGACTCAGTTGTGTCTGGTTCTGATCCATTCAGAACCGGTAAGCGAGACGCTTATTAACATGTCAGCGTTCGCTTCAAGAGTGGCGTCTGCCGGGGCTTTAATAAGCCCGTGATTCTGTGCCAAAGGAGAAATCATGGCCTATTCGTTTGCGAATAATCCGCTCCTCAGAAAACACTTCGCTAAGGTGACGAATATCATTGATATTCCAAATCTTATTGATATACAGAAAACTTCCTACAAGCGTTTTCTGCAGGCTGATATTCCAGCTGCAGAGCGTAAACAGAGTGGATTGGAAGCAGTTTTCCGTTCAGTTTTCCCTATTCGTGATTTTAGCGACACATGTTCGATGGAATATGTGTCCTATGGTCTGGGAACACCGAAGTACGATGTTGAGGAATGTCATCAACGTGGGATGACCTACGCTGCGCCGATCAAGGTCAAGGTGCGCCTGGTCACTTGGGATGTTGATAAGGACTCAGGGGCCCAGTCGATCCGCGATATCAAAGAGCAGGAAGTTTACTTCGGCGAAATTCCGTTGATGACCGATAATGGTACTTTTATTATCAACGGAACTGAGAGGGTTATTGTCAGCCAGCTTCATCGTTCGCCTGGCGTCTTTTTCTCTCATGATAAAGGCAAGACACACTCAAGTGGTAAGATCCTTTATAACGCTCGTGTTATACCGTATCGGGGCTCCTGGCTCGATTTTGATTTCGATCATAAAGACCTGTTGTGGGTTCGTATTGACCGCAGACGTAAGTTGCCTGCAACTGTTCTGCTGAAAGCCTTGGGGTATACAACCGAGGAACTTCTCAAATATTATTACGAAATTGAAGAAATTTCCTGGGATGGCAAGATTTATAGCAAGGCGGTCAACTATGATCTGCTTGCTGGTCAAAGAGCGAGTTCTGACGTTATCTCCAGTACCGGTGAGGTACTTGTCAAGGCTAACCGCAAGTTTACTCGTGCTGCTATCCGCAAGATGACCGAAGATAATGTTCAAACAATTCCGGTTGCCCAGGAAAACCTGATCGGTCAGGTTGTTGCAACTGACATTGTCGACGAGTCCACTGGCGAAGTTATCCTCGAGTGTAATACCGAGTTGACTGAATCGATCCTTGAGGAGTTGCGTGAAAAGGGGATTAACGACTTCTCAACGCTTTTCATTGATCATCTTTATGTCGGTTCTTATCTGAGTGATACCCTCCGTGTTGACAAGGTTGATAGCTCAGAAGACTCTATCATCGAGATTTTCAGGCGTCTGCGCCCGGGAGATCCTCCAACGGTCAAAACAGCAACGTCTTTGTTTGAGAGTCTGTTTTTACTGCCGATCGTTATGATATCTCTGCCGTTGGCCGCCTTAAGCTTAATCATAAGCTCAACGTTGACAGTCCGATAGAGCTTTCGACTCTTACCAAAGAAGACATTCTGGAAGTCGTTCGCTACCTGATCGATCTTCGTAACGGTAAGGGAACGATCGACGATATCGACCACCTGGGCAACAGACGTGTTCGAGCTGTCGGTGAGTTGCTGGAAACCAGTACCGTGTCGGTCTCGTTCGTATGGAACGTGCGATTAAAGAGCGTATGTCCCTCCAGGATGTTGACAGCTTGATGCCGCATGATCTGATTAACTCCAAGCCGGTCTCTGCTGTTGTTAAAGAATTTTTCGGTTCGTCGCAGTTGTCGCAGTTTATGGATCAGACCAACCCCCTTTCAGAGGTGACCCACAAGCGGCGCTTGTCTGCCCTTGGACCGGGTGGTTTGACGCGTGAACGCGCCGGCTTTGAGGTACGTGACGTCCACCCGACGCACTATGGCCGAGTTTGTCCGATCGAAACGCCTGAGGGCCGAATATCGGTCTGATTGCGTCGCTTTCAACTTATGCCCGAATCAATGAGTATGGTTTTGTTGAGACCCGTATCGGGTCGTGAAGGATGGCCAGGTTACAAACGAAATCAAGTACTTCTCTGCTCTTGAAGAAGAAGGACATGCTATTGCTCAGGCAAATGCGCCGATTGATGAGAATGGTGTTTTCATCAACGAACTGGTCAATGTCCGTAAGACTGGCGAGTTCATGCTGCTTCCGCCAGATCAGATTGACCTGATGGATGTGTCGCCGAAGCAGATCGTATCGGTTGCTGCGGCGCTTATTCCGTTTCTTGAAAACGATGACGCAAACCGAGCCCTTATGGGGTCAAACATGCAGCGCCAGGCGGTGCCACTGCTTCGCACCGATGCACCATTGGTGGGTACCGGCATGGAGCGGGTCGTCGCACATGACTCCGGTAATTCGGTTGTCGCGCGTCATGACGGCCTTGTCGAAAGTGTAGACGCTGATCGCATTGTTATCCAGGTTGGCAATGAAAACAGAGAGGAGGGCGGGACTGGTGTCGACATCTATAATCTGTTGAAATTCAGCCGCTCAAATCAGAACACCTGCATCAACCAGAAGCCGATTGTCAAAGTCGGTGATCGGGTCAAGTGTGGTGATGTCATCGCTGATGGGCCGTCAACCCAATGGGGGGAGTTGGCTCTCGGACAGAACGTTCTTGTCGCCTTCATGCCGTGGCATGGTTACAATTTCGAGGATTCGATCCTGATTTCGGAAAAATTGGTTCAGGATGACCGTTACACTTCGATTCATATTGAAGAGTTTGAGTGTGTTGCCCGTGACACGAAGTTGGGTAAGGAAGAGATCACAGATGATATTCCGAACCTCGGTGAAGATGCGCTGAGTGATCTTGACGAATCAGGGATTATCCGTATCGGTGCGAGTGTCAAGCCGGGTGATATTCTGGTTGGTAAAATTACTCCGAAGGGTGAAACTCAGCTCTCGCCCGAAGAGAAGCTGCTGCGTGCAATATTTGGTGAAAAAGCGGGCGACGTTCGTGATACTTCGCTCCGCGTGCCGCCAGGTGAAGAGGGTGTCGTTATCGGCGCCCGGGTCTTTTCCCGCAAGGCGCTGACAAAGATGCCCGGACAGAGCAGATCGAAGGGCGTGAAATTGAAAAGTTGCAGAAGGACCGCGACGATGAGATCAGAATTCTGCGTAAGTCGACGCGTAACCAGATCCGGACACTGTTAGTCGGTCAAACAGCTGCGGTGTCGATTCTTGATGGCGCTGGCCGCATCCTCGTCCCCGGCAAGTCCGAGATTTCCGAGGGAGCCTTTAATAAGGTTGCATTTGACCGGATTCAGGATATTTCACTGGTCGGCAGTGATGATGTCGAAGCCAAGGTCAATGATATTCTCAGCAGCTTGGCTGAGCGCGAGCAGCTTGTTACTGCCGTGTTCGAAGATAAGATCGACAAGTGTAAGCGTGGTGATGACCTGCCTCCAGGTGTTATCAAGATGGTCAAGGTTTACATCGCGATCAAGCGTAAGCTTCAGGTCGGTGATAAAATGGCCGGTCGCCACGGGAACAAGGGTGTTCTTTCTCGCATTCTGCCGCAGGAAGATATGCCGTACATGGCTGACGGAACACCGGTTGAGATTGTTCTTAACCCTCTTGGTGTACCGTCGCGTATGAACGTTGGACAGATTCTGGAAACCCACCTTGGTCTTGCGGCTCGCGGATTAGGGAACCAGATCCGTAAAGTCATGGAAGAGCAGTACAGTGAAGACGCTCTCAAGGCTCAGATCAAGAAGGCCTATAATGATGAAGAGCTTAACGACTTTATTGACAGGTTGAATGAGGATGATCTGAAGGTTCTCGCCCGTCGCCTGTTTATGGGCGTGCCGATGGCATCGCCTGTTTTTGAAGGCGTCAGCGAAGAACAGATCAAAGGTGAGATTGAACGTGTCGGTTTTCATTCCAGTGGTCAGATGACCCTCTATGATGGGAAAACGGGTGATGCTTTCAAGGAGAAAGTTACCGTCGGCATTATGTATATGCTGAAGCTGCACCACCTGGTTGACGATAAGATTCACGCTCGTTCAATCGGTCCCTACAGTCTTGTGACTCAGCAGCCACTGGGTGGTAAAGCTCAGTTCGGTGGACAGCGGCTTGGAGAGATGGAAGTCTGGGCTATGGAGGCCTATGGCGCTGCACATGCTCTGCAGGAGTTCTTGACTGTCAAGTCTGATGATGTGGCAGGTCGGACCCGCATGTACGAAGCGATTGTTAAAGGGAAGCATACCCTTGAAGCTGGTTTGCCTGAATCGTTCAACGTTCTGATCAAGGAACTGCAGGCCCTGTGCCTTGATGTGGATCTGCTGGAAGAGGATTGAATCGGAGTATTGGTTCAGTCGTCCGGCACAATGTAAAATTGGACACTCATCCTATAAGGAGGATGCGTTTTGGAAGATATTTTCAGTCTCTTTGAGCGCCCGAAAGACCCATTGAGTTTTAACTCGATTCAACTTTCTCTGGCATCTCCGGAGAAAATTCGCGAACGCTCTTTCGGCGAAGTTAAAAAGCCGGAAACCATTAACTACCGGACATTCAAGCCGGAACGTGATGGTTTGTTCTGCGCGAAGATTTTCGGTCCGACCAAGGACTACGAATGTAACTGCGGTAAATACAAGCGTATGAAACACCGTGGCATCGTGTGCGAAAAGTGTGGTGTCGAGGTTATCCCGAGCAAGGTTCGGCGGGAGCGTCTCGGTCACATCGACCTCGCCTGCCCGGTTGCTCATATCTGGTTTTTGAAGTCATTGCCGTCACGTATCGGTGCGTTGTTGGACATGACATTGAAGGATCTCGAAAAGGTTCTTTACTTCGAAGCTTATGTTGTACTCGACGCTGGTGACACTCCCCTCGAAAGGGGCCAGTTGCTGCCTGAAGATAAGTATAGCGAAGCGATGGATGAATATGCCGGGCAGTTTGTTGCCGGCATGGGGGCCGAAGCGGTCCGTGAGCTTCTGGCAGAGATCGATCTGGTTGAAGAGGGTGACCAGCTGAGGATCGAAATGAAAGAGGCCACCAGCGAAGCCAAGCGTAAAAAGGTTTCCAAGCGTCTCAAGGTTATAAACTCATTTCGCCAGAGCGGTAATCAGCCGGAGTGGATGATTCTTGAAACCATACCGGTTTTGCCGCCGGAACTGCGTCCTTTGGTTCCGCTTGACGGTGGGCGTTTTGCAACGTCTGACCTCAACGATCTCTACCGCCGTGTTATTAACCGGAACAACCGGCTTAAGCGTTGATGGAGCTGCGTGCACCGGAAGTCATCATTCGTAATGAGAAGCGCATGTTACAGGAGGCTGTCGACGCACTATTTGACAATGGTCGCCGTGGTCGTGCCATTACCGGTCCGAGTAAGCGTCCACTGAAGTCACTGTCGGATATGCTCAAGGGCAAAGGCGGGCGCTTCCGTCAGAACCTGCTGGGTAAGCGTGTTGATTACTCCGGTCGGTCCGTTATTGTTGTCGGCCCGGAACTGAAGCTGCATCAATGCGGCCTGCCGAAGAAGATGGCGCTTGAACTGTTTAAGCCGTTCATTTATCAGAAGCTTGAGGAGAAGGGGTTTTCAACCACTGTTAAAAGTGCCAAGAAGATGGTTGAAAAGAGAAGCCGGAAGTCTGGGATGTTCTGGAGGAAGTCATCAAGGAACACCCGGTCATGCTCAATCGTGCCCCGACCCTGCACCGTCTTGGTATTCAGGCTTTTGAGCCGGTGCTGATTGAAGGAAAGGCTATTCAGCTTCATCCGTTGGTCTGTACTGCGTTTAATGCCGACTTTGACGGTGACCAGATGGCTGTTCATCTGCCCTTGTCGATTGAAAGTCAGATCGAAGCGCGGGTTCTGATGATGTCGACCAACAATATTCTGTCGCCGGCAAATGGCAAGCCGATTATCGTACCTTCTCAGGATATGGTTCTGGGCCTCTACTATATGACCCGCGAGCGGCCGTTTGTTGTCGGAACAGGCAAGATCTTCGCCTCGCAGGCAGAAGTGCGGATGGCTTTCGACTCAGGTGAAGCGGATCTGCAGGCGGCTATTAAGGTGCGTATGTCGCAGCAGGACGGATCCCCGATTGAACTGGTCGATACGACTGTTGGTCGTATCTTGCTGCGTGACGTTGTGCCGACGTCTATACCGTTCAAACATGTGAACAAGGTTATGGGGAAAAAGCAGGTGGCCGATCTGATCGACATCAGCTTCCGCCTGGCAGGTAACAAAGAAACAGTCATTCTTGCTGATAAAATCAAGGAGACTGGTTTCCGCTATTCCAGCATGGCCGGTGTTTCGATCTGTCTTGACGATATGGAGATTCCGAGCACCAAAGAAGAGCGGATCAAGGTTTCTGCTGACGAAGTCAAGGATATCCAGCAGCAGTACACTGAGGGTTTGATTACTGACGGTGAGCGCTACAACAAGGTCATCGATATCTGGGCCAAATGTACCGAGGATATTGCCGGCACCATGCTTGGCAATATCGCTGTAGACAAAATCCAGTCTGAAGATGGTGAAGAGGTTGAGGTCTCATCCTTCAATGCCATTCACATGATGGCGGACTCGGGCGCCGGGGGTCTGCTCAGCAGATCCGGCAGCTGGCGGGGATGCGTGGTCTGATGGCGAAACCGGACGGTTCGATTATCGAAACTCCGATTACGGCTAATTTCCGTGAAGGTCTGACCGTTCTGCAGTACTTTATCTCGACTCACGGTGCCCGGAAAGGTCTGGCGGATACCGCGCTCAAGACTGCTAACTCCGGTTATCTGACCCGTCGTCTGGTTGATGTCGCTCAGGATGCGATTATCACTGAACAGGATTGCGAAACCCTTGATGGTATAGAGGTTTCATCCCTGACCGAGGGAGGCGAGGTCATTGAGCGTGTCGGTGATCGGATTCTTGGTCGGGTCGCTCTGGACGATATCGTCGATCCGGTGACTGACGAACTTCTGGTTGAGGCTAATCAGCTGATTGATGAGGATCTGGTCGTCAAGATTGAAGAAGCAGGTATTGAGCGGGTTAAGATCCGTTCCGTTCTGACATGTAAAAGTAAGCGCGGTATTTGCGCTCTCTGCTACGGTCGTGATCTGGCTCGTGGTCATCTGGTTAATCTGGGTGAGGCGGTTGGCGTTATTGCTGCGCAATCGATCGGTGAGCCTGGTACTCAGCTGACTATGCGGACCTTCCATATCGGTGGTACTGCCTCTAGGCGTGCCGAACAGACGGCTCTTGAAGCACGTTTCGACGGTATCCTCAAATTCATCAACCTGATTACCGTTGATAATGTTGACGGCTTCCCGGTTGTCATGAACCGTAAAGGTGAGGTTGCCGTCGTCGATGAGACCGGTCGTGAGCGTGAACGCTACTCAGTCGTTTACGGTGCCTGCCTGACGCGTCAGGAGGGTGCTGAAGTCAAGAGTGGTGACATGCTGGCGGAATGGGACCCCTACACTGTCCCAATTATTACCGAGGTTGCCGGTGTGGTTCACTATGGTGATATCGCAGAGGGTGTGACCATGGAGGAGCAGGTTGACGAGGTCACCGGTCTGTCACGTAAGGTTGTCATCGAAGCAAAATCAGCTGACAAGCGCCCGCGGATTACCCTGAAGAGTGAAGATGGTAAAACGGTCAAGTTGCCTAACGGCAGCCAGGCTCGTTATATGCTCCCTGTCGGTGCCAACATCGCGGTCGAAGAGGGCGCGCAGATTCACGCAGGTGCCATCCTGGCAAAGATTCCGCGTGAAACGACCAAGACCAAGGATATCACGGGTGGTTTGCCACGTGTTGCCGAGCTGTTCGAAGCACGCAAGCCGAAGGAAGTCGCTGTGATTTCGGAAATCGACGGTATTGTTTCTTTTGGCAAGGATTCGAAAGGGAAGCGCAAGATCATTATCACACCGGAACTTGGCGAGCCGGCCGAGTATCTGATACCCAAAGGCAAGCATATCTCGGTCCATGAAGGGGATTACCTCCATGCCGGCGAAGAGCTTGTCGACGGTTCCAGCAACCCGCATGACATTCTTCGCGTCCTGGGGAGCAAGGAGCTGTCGAAGTATCTGGTCGACGAAGTCCAGGAGGTTTATCGCCTTCAGGGGGTTAAGATCAACGACAAGCATATCGAAACGATCGTACGTCAAATGCTCAGGCGTGTTCAGATCAAGGAGGTCGGTGACACCAACTTCCTGATTGATGATCAGATCGATCGCATTGTTTTTGAGGAAGAGAATGATCAGATCATGGCAGACGGAGGACAACCCGCCATCGGTGAACCGATCATGCTTGGTATTACAAAGGCATCACTGTCGACAGAGTCGTTTATATCTGCAGCATCCTTTCAGGAAACAACCAAGGTTCTCACCCAGGCGGCTATTCAGGGTAAGGTTGATTCGCTCCGCGGGCTGAAGGAAAATGTCATTATGGGACGTTTGATTCCAGCGGGAACAGGGGTTGCGAAATATCGTGCAGCAGAGTTGATGCTGCCCGAACCGGAGGTGAAACTGGAAGAGCCGATAGAGATTGATGAGTCGGATACTGAAATGCCGGAAGAGATTTAACTTGAGCTTAAAGGCCCCGGTTTCCGGGGCCTTTCTCATCTTGTGCAACGAATTGAATTAGCAGAAAAAAGAGCTTGACAAAGTTACGGTCCATTGATAATCTCTGCGGGTTTTTCCCCACAGAAAGACCAATGAATTTGAGCTGTAACAAAGCTAAGGATTTGGGAGAATCTAGATGCCAACGATTAACCAATTGATTCGCAACGGGCGTAAGAAAAAGTAACCAAGTCAACTGCACCGGCACTGAAATCGTGTCCGCAGCGACGTGGTGTATGTACCCGTGTTTATACAACAACACCGAAGAAGCCTAACTCGGCTTTGCGTAAGGTTGCCCGTGTGCGCCTGACCAACGGTATTGTCGTGACCTCGTATATTCCTGGTGTCGGACACAACCTTCAGGAGCACTCTGTGGTCCTGATTCGTGGTGGACGGGTTAAGGATTTGCCTGGTGTTCGCTATCACATTGTGCGTGGAACGCTTGATCTTGCTGGTGTTAAAGATCGTAAGCAGGGCCGTTCCAAGTACGGCGCCAAGCGCCCGAAGTAATTTAGTCTAGGAAGAGGACGTTATGCCACGTAGAAGAGAAGTCCCTAAGCGGGTTATTCTGCCTGATCCCAAATTTGAGGATCTGTTGGTAGCTAAGTTTGTCAATAATGTTATGGTTGACGGCAAAAAGAGTACTGCCGAGCAGATTGTATATGGTGCCTTTGACCTTGTGTCGGAGCGTACTGGAAACGATCCACTTGAAATTTTCAAGACCGCGATGGACAATGTTCGTCCTGTTCTCGAGGTCAAGTCCCGCCGGTCGGTGGCTCCACTTATCAGGTGCCGGTTGAAGTGAGTCCGTCCCGTCGGACAGCTCTGGCGATGCGCTGGTTGGTGACCTATGCCAAGGGGCGTAGTGAAAAGACCATGCGTGAGAGGCTTGCTGGTGAGTTTTGGACGCATTTAATAATCGCGGCGCTGCAGTTAAGAAGCGTGAAGATACCCACCGTATGGCAGAGGCTAACAAGGCTTTCGCTCATTATCGCTGGTAGGCTGGCAGGAGTAAATTGTGGCACGCAAGGTAGCATTAGAAAAGACCCGTAATATCGGGATTATGGCGCATATTGACGCTGGCAAGACGACGACGACAGAGCGTATCCTTTATTATACGGGGTGTCGCACAAGATCGGCGAAGTCCATGACGGCGCTGCGACAATGGACTGGATGGAGCAGGAGCAGGAGCGGGGGATTACCATTACCTCAGCTGCGACCACTTGTTTCTGGCGCGATCACCGCGTTAATATCATCGATACCCCGGCCACGTAGACTTCACGATAGAGGTTGAGCGTTCGTTGAAGGTTCTCGACGGTTCCGTTGCGGTTTTCTGCTCGGTTGGCGGTGTTGAGCCCAGTCGGAGACAGTCTGGCGTCAGGCTGATAAGTATGGTGTTCCGCGGATCGCGTTCATTAATAAGATGGACCGTACCGGTGCCAACTTTCAGCATGGTGTCGATATGATTCGTGATCGACTCGGTGCCAATCCTCTGCCGTTGCAGCTTCCTATCGGTGCCGAAGAAAACTTCCGTGGTCTGGTCGATCTGGTCACTATGGAGGCTATTGTCTGGGATGATGAGACAATGGGTTCCAAGTACGAAGTTATCGATATTCCTGCCGATATGGTGGATGACGTCGAAATGGCTCGCGAAACCCTGCTTGAGGAGATCTCTTCCTACGATGATACTTTAATGGAGAAGTATCTTGGTGGTGAAGAATTGACTCTTGACGAAATTAAAGACGCTATTCGTAAGGGGACGCAGAATATTGATTTCTGTCCTGTTCTCTGCGGGAGCGCCTTCAAGAATAAAGGTGTTCAGACCCTGCTTGACGCTGTTGTCGATTATATGCCGTCACCGCTCGATGTTCCGGCTATTAAGGGGCTCCATCCCGACACAGGTGAAGAACTTGAGCGCCCGGCTGCTGATGATGCACCTTTTGCTGCGCTGGCCTTTAAGATCATGACAGACCCCTTTGTCGGTCAGCTGAGCTTCTTTCGTGTCTATTCAGGCGTTGCTGAGTCGGGAACGACTGTTGCCAACTCCACAAAGGGTAAGAAGGAGCGCTTCGGTCGTCTGTTGAAGATGCATGCCAATAAGCGCGAAGAGATAAAGCAGGTTTATGCCGGTGATATCGCGGCGGCTGTCGGCCTTAAATATTCGACCACAGGTGACACTCTTTGTGATGTGAATAATCAGGTTATTCTGGAATCGATGGAGTTTCCGGAGCCGGTTATCCACCTTTCGGTTGAGCCTAAAACGAAGAGTGACCAGGAAAAGATGGGCGTCGCTCTCGGTAAGCTGCTGTCTGAAGACCCCTCTCTTCGAGTCCGCACCGATGAGGAGACAGGTCAGACGATTCTCTCCGGAATGGGTGAGCTTCACCTCGATGTTATTGTTGATCGCATGAAGCGTGAGTTTAAGGTGGAGTGCAATATCGGAGCTCCTCAGGTTGCTTACCGTGAGTCGATTACTCAGACCATTGAAGTTCAGGGCAAATTTGCCCGCCAGTCTGGTGGTCGCGGTCAGTATGGTGACTGTTGGCTTCGTCTTGAGCCGGGTGAGCCTGGTGATGGCTTTGTTTTCGTCGATCAAATCAAGGGCGGTGTCATTCCTCGTGAATACATTCCTGCTGTCGGCAAGGGTGCTGAAGAGGCCGCAGAGAATGGTATCCTGGCCGGATTCCCGATCGTTGATGTCAAGGTAACCTGTTACGACGGTTCCTATCATGATGTTGACTCATCTGAGATGGCATTTAAGATTGCCGGATCTATGGGTTTCAAAGAAGGTGCCAGAAAAGCAGGGCCACAACTGCTTGAGCCATATATGGCTGTAGAAGTCGTCGTGCCTGAAGAGTATATGGGTGACGTTATCGGTGACCTGAACAGCCGTCGTGGCCGTATTATGGGGATGGAAGCTCGCGGTGGCGCCCAGGTTGTTAACGCTCACGTGCCACTTTCCAGCATGTTCGGTTACGCAACAGATCTGCGTAGTGCGACACAGGGACGTGCAACGTATTCCATGGTTTTTGATCATTATGAGCCTGTACCAAAGGCGATTGCTGACGAAATTATTGCCAAGGTCAATGGCTAAGGCCAGAAAGAGGAGCTAGAG
>LQAH01000240.1_pt1 | contig 15041 bp, 17 predicted proteins | sample 1535791 | NCBI WGS metagenome assembly LQAH01 (sample SAMN04331585, study PRJNA305678) | bioreactor metagenome | isolation source: bioreactor_4 inoculated with Wadden Sea sediment 2nd replicate of a... | place: Germany:Bremen
GTGGTGGCATGGTTTTTATGAATGTAAATTCCAGTTCACCAATTTTTATGAAAGAAGCCAATCATTTAATTGAAACCAATGAAAAGGCCCACATTGTCAAAGATTTTCCAAACGCCACCGGAGATCCGACCAAACCTGAGAAAATTTTCAAATAAGCGCCAACTCCTTTAAAATAAAGCAGCCGTTCAATTGATTTTGAACGGCTGCTTTATTGGAGGCCTCAATCTGCGACTTCCAATGATGCCGAAATGGGGTGCAGTGTTTCTATGGTGTATGTCGAGATGTCCATATTTGTGGAGTATTATTTGAGACGTCGATTTTTGGGTCATATCTCAACTTACGGACAGTAATGTCCGGTTAGCTTTTTGCGAGTGACAGCTTGTATTGTTCTTTGAAAAGCTGGTTCTCGATTTTGTCGATTTCATCCTGGCCATTGAATTGTTCACGACAATAGATTGCCATCAGCAGGTAGGTTATCAAGCCGTCTAACATTTGAAACAGGAGGCCATACTTGCTTCTGGCAATCAGGTGATAAAATCTTCAAATGTTTTTTCCACCATTTGAAAAATGACTCTATCGTCCATCTGAGCTTGTACACAGTGGCTATCTGTTCTGCTGTCAGGTAATGTCTATCAGTAACCACGTAGTACTTGACCTCGGCTATCTGGTATCCAACAACGTCGGACCGACTGGCAGTCTGATTTCGGCCGGGAGTCCCGAGAAGAACCACGACATCATAGAAAATGTGACTTCCAGCCTCCACTGCATTTTCTTGAAGAACGGTTCTCGCTGTTTTGGCTTTGATACGATAGACAAAATGTTTGTCCTCTTCCTGAAGCAGATCAAAATCATGATGAGATTGAAATCCTCTGTCCATAACACACGTTTGGCCTTTTGAGAGAATCTTGCTTACAAAGGGACGTTCTCCACCGTTACCATTGATCAAAAAAAAAATTGCTGGGGATGCTACGGTTGATGTTAACGCCACGGTGTGCCTTTGCTTTTTTGGACCCTTTCCTGTAATCAACCCAGTACATTGAAGAACGGCACTGATAAGGCTTCAATCAGTGGATATCAGTTCACCCAGTTCTTGAAATTGTTTTGGAAGTGCGTTTGCAGCCTGTTTATAAAGGTTTTCAAACATGAACTCTCATTATCAGAGATTTTTATGCGACAATTTTGCCCCAGAATAGTGTGTGTGTGAAAAATGCATAATAGTCTGAAAGATTCAGAATGAAACCTGGTGAATCTGGTTGGCACAAACTCCGGAACTCTTCCAAGTCTTTGGATGACAGCTCAAGCTCTTCATCTTGCCAACGCATATTATTAATCTGGCAATTATCTACATGGCCTATTTTAAAAGGAAAGACCTTTAAATCATAGGAGATATTGCCACGAGGTAATTGGCTATTTAATTGCCGGTTTAATAATATCCCGGACAGGGTGAAGGACTGAATATTAGAATGAAAAGGAGGAGTCCATGAGCTTTGTTTATACAGAGATTTCGACCGGGGGAGTAGTAAACAGGTACGTCATGAAAGAACCATTTCAAATGATCATCTACTGGATAGTATCCTTATCTACGGAAAATTTCCGCCATGCCTGGAAACAGATGCGGTCCAATAAAAGAGCTCCTGGAATCGACGGTGTAACTGTTGATCAATTTCCAGACAGTTTCCCCGAGTTGTGGCCGCAGAGACGCTCAGATTTGTATGACTAATTATTGGCTGTCTGAGCAAGGACTGATATCTGTCAAAGAACAGTGGGTGAAAATTCATTACCCGGTCACGGCCCAGTAAATTTAATGAACCGCCCTATGCGGACCCGCTTGGCAGCCAGATGTTGTTCATTTGTGTCACTCTGGAGGGATATCTTGATCTTCAAATTCAAAGGTCTCCCATAAAAAATCGGAATTGTCAGGGGCACCGGACCGCGAAATATTCATGAGAGCTGAAAGTGAATCGTCTCCACAATCATCATCCCAATTACTCCCAATTTTTCTAAACAGAAAAACAACATTTGGATAGGCTTGAAATCTTATTGGAGTGTTGTGAGGTGGAACAATGGCCTCTGGATCAAATTCTGCAGGCAGTGGCACGCTCACTCCCTTGGATGTGTTGATTGCAGTCCAACGATCATCGATTTTGACAATGACAAATTGGTGTCCGTTGATATTCCTATGGACGTCTTGTTTTCCAGCGCGAGGTTGTAGTCGTCTGCCTTCGATGAAATGACATAACGAAGATCCTCCGGCCTATCGATGAGGCCCAATGCCTTGACCACCGCCATGAATGCTCGCGCATAGTGTGTGCACCCAAAGGCTGCTCGAGTACCGATGATTTCGTCTGCTGAAGGGGCGAAGAATACGTCTGCCGGGTTGTCCTGCATATACTTCTGATGCCACCTCCGAAGTGTTTTCTTTTGTAGATGTGAAAGACCAATCGTCGACACAAAGCCAAGTTTCATTTTGCTCAACATGTTGTAAACCATAAACTTGCTTGGATCCATCTTGTTGATCGCGACTCCGTCATTCGGGTCTAGTAGGATTTTCGACACAAGGAGAAGCTGTTCCAAAACATCTTGGGCTTGCTTGTCGTTAAGGCGAGGCGATACAGTTGTGCTTGAGTACTCTTCAACTTTTTGAGTTGCAGCGAGAACCGATTCATCCTCTGAATAGAGGGATCTGTTCTTGTTGTTTGATGCACAACCAACTAACAAAAGCATAGCAACACAGATTGCAACGATCTTCTTCATTCCTGAACTCCTGTTCTGCCACCGTAGAGTGCACCGGCGAGCTTCAGCGAGTCCGGTGCAACGATTGGTTCAAGAAAGCCACTACGCGGCAGAATGCTTTAATTTAATAACATCCCGCAAGTTGCAAAATAAGATAGGATTCACTCATAATTTCCAGGGTCAACCAAAAACCATTTTAAAGGAGATTATGATGAAAGATTATTACAATCAATCCATGCGTGCCCTGCAACTTGCAGGAATGAGTGAACGAACCTGTGAATGCCACACAAGATCCGTGCGTCAGCTTGTTGGGTTTTATGGTCAAACCCCTGACAAACTGTCAGAGGAACAATTGCAGGATTATTTCCTGCACCGAAAAAAAACTGGTCTGCTGCCACTTTACGCATCTGCTACAGCGGTATCAAGTTCTTTTTTGTTAATGTACTTAAACGTGGCTGGCATACCCTTTCCATGGTGCATGCCAAAAGGAAAAAATGGCTTCCGTCAGTGTTAAGCCTTGATGAAATCCGTCTTCTACTGGACAGTGCGACCACGCTACAGAACAAAGCCTATTTGATAACTTCGACCCAATGAAGCCCTGCTTCTTTAAGTGAAGGACATTGATTCGGATCGTATGTGTATCCATGTCCACCGGGGTATGGGGGCCGACCTTCACTCATTTTGACCTCCTGAAAATTTAGGGTTGATATTCAGGAGATGATGGAACAACAAAAATCAAATATAATGGGTAATTATGCGGTTAGGGTTGGGCTGTTCTCCGCGAAGCGGTTTTGTTCAACTATTTGAATTCATAGATATAATGGCGGAGAGGGTGGGATTCGAACCCACGATCCCGGTTTTACCGGGATACTGCTTTTCGAGAGCAGGGCCTTCAGCCGCTCGGCCACCTCTCCGGATCAGGGCGTGAGTGGACTATATTCTATCTATTATCCCGGTTCTGTCAAGACGGTCCTGAAAGGTTTTCAAGGGCGTTTCGGCAATATCCGGCCTTTAAAGCCGGGTTGATGGAATGCGGGCCTGAAAAAAATTTGGAAAACGGATTTGAATCTTTTGGAGAAAAAGGCGATACTGATTTTTTGGATACATGTTCAGATTGAACGGATCTGGTCAGGCAATCACAGGAGCATCTTTCATGGAGTTTTTTTTCAGGCCTAAAGGCATTGCGGTGATCGGGGCAACACCCAGTCCACAAAAGGGCGGGAACATCATTGTGTCGAATCTGAAAACCGGATACTCAGGCCGGGTGTACCCGGTCAATCCCCGGTACAAAGAGATCGAAGGGTTTACCTGTTATCCGTCAGTCGTGCAGGTGCCCGATCCTGTGGATCTGGCCATCGTGTTTGTGGCGGCACACATGGTGGCACAGGTGATTAAAGACTGTGCCCAAAGACACATTCCAGGCGTCATGATCCAGTCCGCCGGGTTTGCGGAAACCGGTGACGCAGGAAAGACCTTGCAGCAGCAGATCCGGGCGATCGCCGAAAAACCGGCATCCGGCTGTGGGGACCCAACTGCATGGGGCTGGTGGATGCGCACCGGCGGTACCTGTTTTCCACAGTCACCCCGGCCATCTGGGATACCGGCCTATCATCCGGCAATGTGTCCTTAATCGCCCAGAGCGGCATGCTGGCCGGTGCGTTTCTTATCGATCTCATGTCTCACGGAACCATGGGGATCGCCAAGGTCTGTTCCATCGGCAACAAAATGGATGTGGATGAAAACGATCTGCTGGAATGGCTGATCCATGATCCGGACACGGCCGCCATCGGGCTGTATCTGGAATCGCTGACTGACTGCCGGCGGTTTATGGCCTTGTGCCGCAGTACCCCCAAACCAGTGGTGATCCTCACCGGCGGGAAAACTGCTGGCGGTGCGGCAGCAGCTCAGAGTCACACCGCTAGCCTGTCTGCAGGCGGGGCCCTGGTTGCCGGTGCTATGGCTCAGGCCGGTGTTGTGACGGCGGACGGGTTCTATCAACTGGCCGACTTCTGTCGGACCCTTGGCAGGTATCCCAGCCCGCCAAACCGGGGCAGAAACAGTGTGGCTGTGCTCACCTACACCGGGGCCGCCGGGATCGTGTCAGCCGATCTCATGGACCGGCACGGCCTGGCATTGTCTCAATTCAGCGGCGCAACCCTGGAAACGCTTCAAACGGTTTTTCCAGAGTGGATGCCGCCGGCCAATCCCGTGGACATGTGGCCCGGGATCATATTGAACGGGTCTGAAAAAACCTATGATACCGCCATGGCGGCGGTGTGTGCCGATTCTGCTGTGGATGCGGTGTTTGTTCACTGTTTTGCCGGTGGATTCAGCCTGGAGGTTGATCTGAAAAAAATGGCTGACACAGCCCAAAAAGCGGGGAAACCGCTGTTCTGCTGGATATCCGGGGACCAGGACCGGGTGTACGCGTTTCAAGCATCGGCCCGGTCGCTGGGAGTGCCGGTATTCCGGGAAGTGATCCGGGCTGTGGAGTGCATGGGTGTGCTGCTGAACCGCCTTTGCCCGGAGATCGAAACAGATCTGGGGACAGAGGGTGAAGACCGGATTCGACGGTTAAGACAGGATCCCCGCCTGGGGGTCCTGACATCCAAAACTGGCGTTCTGGACGAATTTGAATCCAAACAGATGCTGAGCGCCTGCGGTATTCCGGTGGTGCCGGAAAAACAAGTGGGCTGTCTTGAGGAAGCGCGTCAGGCGGCAGTCGGTTTCGGATTTCCTCTGGTGGCCAAGGATGGTGCCCGGCGTATCACACAAGACCGAATCCAGCCTGGTGCACCTGGGCATTGCATCTGACCAGGATCTTAAAACTGCGGTGGCCACACTTCAACAGACCATGCCGGGCTCCGGCCGTATCCTGATTCAGAAACAGGTTCCGGGAAAATAGAGCTGGTAGCAGGGGTTGTCCGCGATCCCCGGCTGGGCCCTTGTGTTATGTGCGGGCTGGGAGGTGTGTTTGCCGAAGCACTCAATGACACGGTGTTCGGCGTGGCGCCGCTGACTCTGGCGGATTCCCTGGCCATGATTGGCCGGCTTAAGTGCCGGGTCCTTCTGGACGGGTATCGGGGATATTCTCCGGTGGACAAAAATGTTCTGGGACGTATCCTTGTCATTCTCGGGGATCTGGCATGCGCGCATCCGGGAATTCAGGAAATCGACATCAATCCTTTGATCATAGACAAAAAGACCCCCGTGGCTGTGGATGCGCTGGTCGTTCTGGCACCAAAGGAAGCATCTGAATGGTCCTCTTGAAAAAAGAGTGTCTGCCCGGCACAAAAAAAGTGTCTTTATTTCAACAGAAGTTTTTCGTATAAGAGTAAAATAAATGACATGACTGTTGCACGACCAAAGTTTTTCCTGAAAGGAACGTCAAACATGGCAACAACCGACATGTGGAATGCACAATTTATCGAGGCCCAGTATAAAGAATGGAAAGACGATCCAGACGCCGTTCCCCGGGACTGGCAGTTTTCTTTAAGGGATTTGATATCGGAAACAAAGGGACGGAAGGAGACGATACCGCCGTCACCCCGCACGTGGCCCTCCAGCAGTCCCGGGTGGAATCACTGATTCACCGGTACCGGGACCTGGGCCATCTCATGGCGTGCATGGACCCGCTTTCTTCCTGTCCCACGGGCCATCCATTGCTGAATCTTGAAGCATTCGGCCTGTCACCGGACCAGCTGGATACGTTTTTTTACACCCGCCGGTTTTCCGACTCGGGCCGGGCCCGGTTCAGGGATATTCTCAGCCATCTTAAGGAAACCTATTGCCGTTCCATCGGCGTGGAATACATGCACCTGCAGGATCCAGAAGAAAAGCGGTGGCTCCAGGATAAAATGGAGCCGGTCAAAAACAGTCCCGCACTTAGTGACAAAGAAAAAATAGTGGTGCTGGAAAAACTGGTCCGAACCGGGATGTTCGAGCGGTTTCTGAACAGCAAATATCCGGGCCAGACCCGGTTTTCCGTGGAAGGCGCAGAGGTGATCGTTCCCATGCTTGATGCGCTTTTCAACCGGGTGTCGGAGTATGGGTGCAAAGAAATCATCATGGGTATGACCCACCGGGGACGACTGAGCGTTCAAACCCAGGTGCTCCAAAGGCCTTATGAAGATATATTCAGGGCGTTTGAGAGCTGTTATGATCCTGCGGACCTCATCGGTTCCGGGGATGTGAAATACCATAACGGATATCTGGCGGATATCGAGACCGCCGGTGGGAAACCTTTGCGAGTGTGCCTTCTGGACAATCCCAGCCACCTGGAATCCGTGGATCCGGTGGTCCAGGGGTTTGCCAGGGCCAGGCAGGAAACGGCCGGTTCCGAAGGCATTGACCAGATTCTGCCCCTTCTGCTCCACGGCGATGCCGCGTTCGCCGGCCAGGGCATTGTGGCGGAAACCCTGAATATGTCGCAGCTTTCTGGATTTCATACCGGCGGGACCATTCACGTGATCGTCAACAACCAGATCGGGTATACCACGACGTCTGAAAATGCCCGCTCCAGCCGATATTCCACGGATGTGGCCAAGATGCTCATGGTCCCGGTTTTCCACGTTCACGGTGAAGACCCGGAAGCGGCCCTTCACGTGGTGCACCTGGCAGCGGCCTACCGGAAGCGGTTTCACAAGGATGTGGTGATCGATGTGGTCTGTTACCGCAGATTCGGCCATAATGAAGGGGATGAACCTTATTTTACCCAGCCGCAGATGTATGAGCGCATCCGCTCCCGGGTACCGCTGGACCAGGCATATGCGGACCGGCTGATCGAAAAGAAATTTATCTCTCCGGAAAAACCGGAGGAGATGGCAGCCTCGGCAAAAAGGACATGGAAACCGCGTTTGATTCGGCCCGGGAGGACACATGTACGTTTCCAGAACCCCGGTTTTATCCGGAATGGGACAGCATTTCAAACAGCTATTCTCATGAAAAGGCAGATACCGCTGTAAAAAAATCAAAATTGACGGCCTATGCCCAAACACTGTATGACGTGCCCGAGGGGTTTGCCATCTATGACAAACTGGCACGGGTTCTGGCTAAACGGCTGGATGCGGTATTAAAGGGCAAAGACATTGACTGGGGCACGGCGGAAGCTCTGGCATTCGCCTCCCTTCTGTCCCAGGGTGTTCCCATCCGCTTGAGCGGACAGGACAGCGGCCGCGGCACCTTTTCCCAGCGGCACAGCGTGATCCGGGACATTCAAACCGGTGATCTGTGGGTGCCGTTGAACCATATAGCCAAGAACCAGTCGGCATACAGGGTCTATGACAGCTTCCTGTCTGAAGCCGGTGTTCTGGGGTTTGAATACGGGTATGCCGTGGCAAGGCCCGGCACGCTGACCTTGTGGGAAGCCCAGTTCGGGGATTTTGCAAACAATGCCCAGGCCGTGATTGATCTGTACATTGCTGCCGGTGAAGCCAAATGGCGGCGCCAGTGCGGCCTGGTTCTGCTGCTGCCCCACGGATACGAGGGCCTGGGGCCGGAGCATTCCAGCGCCCGGCCGGAACGCTTCCTCCAGTTGTGCGCCGATGACAATCTCCAGATCTGCAACCCCACCACTCCGGCCCAGTATTTCCACCTGTTGCGGCGCCAGATGGTCCGGTCATTCCGGAAACCCCTGGTTATCCTGACCCCCAAAGCCTGCTGCGGAATCCCATGGCGGTGTCAGATATAGAGGATTTCACATCGGGCGGTTTCAACGAAATCCTGGATGATCCTGAAAAGGTCAAAAAACCCGAGCGCGTGGTGTTGTGCAGCGGAAAAATATTTTATGAACTTTTGCAGAAGCGGCCTGAATCGGCCCGGGACAAGGTGGCCATCCTCCGGATGGAACAGATCTATCCGTTTCCAAAGCAATCGCTGGAACAAGTGATTTTCCGGTACAAGGATGCCCGGCAGTGGTACTGGGTGCAGGAAGAACCCGCCAACATGGGAGGGGCCGAGTTCATCCGGCCCCGGCTGGAAAAATTGGTGGGCAAAGAGGTGCAATGCGTTACCAGACCGGCACAGGCCTCCCCGGCCACTGGCTTCTCAGGGGTTTATAAACAGGAGCAGGCAGCGATTGTCAAAGAGGCATTAACGCTTTGATCCGGTCTGTGTAGAGTCCGGCGGCATCTTTACAGCATTTTTAAGGAGTGATCATGGCAGATGACGTAAAAGTTCCAAGTGTTGGCGAATCCGTCACAGAGGCCCTTCTGATCCAGTGGTTGAAAATGACGGGGACACCGTTCAAACGGATGAGCCTCTGTTTGTCATTGAAACCGATAAAGTCACCCTGGAGGTGGCGGCGGACACCGGTGGAATACTTAAAATCAAGGTCAAGGAAGGAGAAACCGTGTCCATCGGTGCGGTGGTGGCGGTGATTGAGACCAGCGGAGAGAGCCGGAAACACCCATCCGGCACGGCAAGGGAAAAGCAACCCGGACAAACCACCCAACAGGGTTCCCGGACTTCCGGAAAAATGGAATCCGCGGGCCGGGCGAAACAAAGCGAACCCGAAAAGAAAGACATTCCGGAAAAAGAAAAAGAGGATAATGAAGCGGAAAAGCGGCAGGATGCCGTAACTCCGGAGGACAACGTATCCCCGTCTGCCCGGCGCCTGGCAGAGGAAAAACAGGTTGATCTGTCTGATGTCACACCCAGCGGACCTGGGGCAGAATCACTAAAGGAGATGTCCTGCTCTTTCTGGAATCTTCCGGAGACCGGGGTGATGAACCGGATGCCTTTGCACCGGACGACAGGGCAGAGCCGGATGCGCCTGAGCCGGTGAAAACCGAACCAGACAAAGCGGAAACCGATAAAACGGATTCGGATATAACCGTTCCGGATGAACGCGTGACCCGGGAACCCATGACGCCGATCCGCCGTAAAATTGCGGCCCACCTGCTCAAAGCCCGGCAAAACACGGCCATGCTGACCACATTCAATGAAATCGACATGAGCCGGGCCATGGCCCTGCGCCAGGCATACAAGGAGCCGTTCAAGGAAAAGCACCAGGTGTCGCTGGGATATATGTCCTTTTTTATTAAAGCCTGTATTGAGGCATTGAAACAGTGTCCACAGGTCAATGCCTTTGTGGACGGCAACGATATCGTTTATCATCATTACTACCATGTGGGGTGGCCATCGGATCTGGCAAAGGCCTGGTCGTGCCGGTCATCCGCCATGCGGACCGGCTGGATTTCGCCGGCATTGAAAAGGCCATTGTCGGATTTGTGAACAAAATAAAGACCAACCGCCTGGAACTGGCGGATCTTGAAGGCGGAACCTTTACTGTCAGCAACGGCGGGATCTACGGATCCCTTCTCAGCACCCCGATTCTCAACTCGCCCCAGAGCGGGATCCTGGGTATGCACAAAATTGAAAAACGGCCCGTGGTGGTGGATGATGAAGTGGTGATCCGGCCGATGATGTACGTGGCCTTAAGCTATGATCACCGCATCGTGGACGGCAGGGAAGCCGTCACCTGTCTCAAACAGATCAAAGCCTGTGTTGAAAATCCGGAACGTATGCTGTTGGAGGTATAAAAATGAGTCAGAAAAATGCCTATGATGTGGTGATCATCGGTTCGGGGCCGGGCGGTTATTCCGCAGCCCTCCGCGCCGCGCAACTGGGATTGATACGGCTTTGGTTGAAAAGGAGAAAACCCTGGGCGGGGTCTGCCTGAATGTGGGATGTATCCCGAGCAAAGCCCTGCTGGATTCAAGCGAACGATACCATCAGGCCCGGCACAAAATGGCGGCGCACGGCATCGATATCAAGGATGTCCGGCTGGACCTGAAAACCATGATGTCGCGGAAAAACAAGGTAAAGGAAGAGCTGACCCAAAATCTTCGGGATCTTCTGGAAAGAAGCAAAATTGAGATTATCCATGGCACGGCCCGTGTGGAAGCGCCTGACCGGGTCCATGTTACCCAGGATGAAGAAAACAAAACCGGATACGGAGAACAGATTCTGCCGGCCCGGTTCATTCTGCTTGCCACAGGCAGCGAGCCTAACCGTCTGCCCGATATTGATTTTGACGGCAAATACATCATCACGTCAACCGAAGCACTGGAACTGGATGCCGTGCCGGAGCGCCTGGGCATCGTAGGAGCCGGGTATGTGGGCCTTGAATTGGGATCGGTGTGGCAGCGGCTCGGGTCTCAGGTGACTGTAATCGAGATGCTGCCCCAGGCCGCCGGCAGCGCGGACGGCCAGGTGGCACGGACCTTGATGCGGCTGCTCAAAGGCCAGGGCATGGATATCCGGCTGAAAACGACAGTCACCCAGGCGGCGGTCAAAAACAATCGGGTTGACGTATCGGTCAAAAGCAAAGACACGTCTGAAACCTTTTCTTTTGATCGTCTGCTGGTATCAGTCGGGCGGCGCCCGAGGCTGGACGGCCTGGGGCTCGATGACCTCGGGGTGGCAAAAGACCCGGAAAGCGGCCGGATTATCGTGGATGCCGCCTATCGAACTAGCGTGCCGTCAATCTATGCCATCGGTGATATCATTGCCGGCCCCATGCTGGCCCACAAGGCCTCGGCTGAAGGCGTGGCCGCCGCTGAATGCATGGCCGGCCTGCCAGGTGACGTCAATTACGACACGATTCCTTCCGTGATTTATACCTCCCCCCAAGCCGCTGGTGCCGGCATGACCCAGGAAACGGCAAAAAACAGGGGCATCCCGTTTCTCACAGGCGTCTATCCGTTTTCAGGCACGGGCCGGGCACGGTGTCTCGGGGAGACGGACGGATTTGTCAAGCTTGTTGTCCATAAAATATCCGACCGTATCCTGGGTGTGCACATGATCGGTCCCAGTGCTTCGGAAATGATCGCTGAAGGTGTGGCGGCCATGGAAGCCGGGATGACATCAAAACAGCTCGCCCGCATGGTTCACAGCCATCCCACATTCAGTGAAGCGATGCAGGAAGCGGCGGCAGCGGTCCGGAATAATTAAGGAAACTTGATGCTCACCTTTTTCGCGTTGTTGTTTACCCCGTGCAACACTGACAGCGCCAGCCATTTTAATGCGGCTTCCATACGGTCTTCACCGGTTTTTATTTCCGACATTTCTTTGAGCGGGTCTGTGGTTGAAAAGCAATCACATAGCTCCTGTACTTTCAAATGCAGATTTTGTACGTCTTTCATTTTCCCATTTCTTTTCAAATAAATGGCAGATTTGCACCCTTTTCTGGGTGAACCATTACCCGGAAGTTAAGAAGCATTCAAACGAATGCAACCCGGCCTGCGGTATCGGCAAAGAAAGATTTATCGTTAATGTGTCAGGCGGTTACCCTTAATTTTCCTTGAGTGATTGGAACTGATCGCTTAATATATCTGTTGTCCGTTTTTGTCGAATGTGTTTGAGAGTTATCGAAAAACAGCCCCCTGGCGGGGTATGGAAAGGAAAATAATGGCAGCAATGGGTCATTCAAAAGCATTGGCCGCCGTGCTGACCGCAGGAACGCTGTGGTCGTTCGGTGCCCTGACTATCCGGTACATGAAGGACCCCCAGGATTACCGGTGGCAGTATCTGTTTTCCGGGGTTTGACCGTGGCGGCCATCCTGTGCGTTTACCTGATGGCCAGGGACCGGCACCGGTTTGTGGAGAATTTTCAGAAAATCGGGCTGTCCGGGATTGTCGGCGCCTGGGCCTGGTGGGGCGTTCATCTTTTTATCTGGTCCATCACACTGACCACGGCGGCCAACACCTTGTTTCTGTTCTCCACTATTCCGTTCATTGCGGCGTTCCTGGGAATTGTCCTTCTTAAGGAAACCCTTCGTCCCATTACCTGGGTTTCCATGGGCATCGCGTTTGTGGGTATCGGCGTGATGGTGGTGGAAGGGCTGGAGGCGGGCAGCCTGCTGGGGATCGTCACCGGATTTGCTTCGGCCTGCGGATTTGCCACGTTTTCAATTTCGCTGCGCATGAGAAAGGAAACCCCCCAGTTTGCCACGGTGGCACTGGCCGGAATCCTGTGTGCCGTGATCACCGCTGTGATCATGCAGCTTCAAAACGATGCCATGACAATGCCTTTGCGAAACATTCTGCTGAGCATGGTGCATGGGTCCCTGGTGGGGTCCGGGTTGATCCTGTTTTCCATAGGAGCCGGATATTTTCCTGCGGCTGAACTGAACCTGCTGTCCCTGTTCGAGGTGGTGGGCGGGGTTGGTCTGGGTCTATCTGCCCATCTTCGGCATCCATGAGGTACCCAGCCTGCTGACCGTGATCGGTGGCTGCATTGTTTCCGGGGCTATTGTTCTGAACAGCCTGGGGGCCAGGCATGAACCCGTGCCGGTCAAGCCGGTTTAACCGGTCATACCAGGCGGCCAAACGCTTGTTTGATGTCAGGCATGTGGTCCGTCAGAATGGTCATGAACGCATGTTCCAAGTCGATCATCTCGTGATCTTTTTTTCTGAGCCATTCCGACAGCCAGGCAAACCGCAGGGCCAGAACATATTCCGGAAAAACTGCCACCCCATGTCTTTGATCACGTCTGTTTTGTGCAGCTGTGACAAAAAAGACATGACCATGTCCATGCCAAGGCCGTTGGGTTTCGATGCCGGCACACCCACATAATTGGCTGCATCAAAGAGATCCGGCTTGATGCCGGCAAACTCCCAGTCGATCACGGCCTGGATCTCATCGTTGTCCCAGATGATGTTGAGCGGGTGCAGATCCCCGTGGCAGAAAGAAAGCGGCAGACGGTCATGGGCCGGCATGAATTCAGTTTCCAGGAAATTCAGCACCGGCAGAAACCGGTCGTGAACCGACCGGTCATGAGTCTTCATGGTTTTGAACAGGTCATGGATATACTTTTTGATGGAAAACCGGGGAAAAGAGAGATGCAGCTCCATGCCGGCTGATGCTTCGGCCATCTGTTCAAGGAAACGGGCCGTGTTTTTCCCATGGCTGCCGATGCCAGATAATCGGGCCGCCGCAACGGGGTTCCTTCAATGAATCGGGACAATCGAAAACAGCTGCCACTGAAAAACGGCAGGAAGTTTCCTTGAACCGATTTCATGTATGTGATGGCTTGGGGCAGGCCGTGAAGTGACAGATACTCCACGGCCCTGGCTATCCTCTCCTGGGTTAGAAATTTTCGGTTGTCCAGTTTTTCGACCAGAAACAATCGGTCTTGACAGTCCTGAACAACTCCCCTAGAAATAGCCCGTTCCGGGCTTCCAGGGATTCTGATCTCAGAACGGACTCGATCAATGTCAATGTTCCATTGTTCTTTGACCCATAAAATAAAGGGCCTGTGCATCAAGTCGGGAAATGAAGCCATCGAACGATTCCGTCAAAGATCCGTCGGTTACAGTTTCTCGGCCAGAGCCCGGCCATACTGCTGACATGCCTTCAGCCCTTCGCCAGTTTTCATTATTTCTTCGGTGAGATTCAGGGGTCCCAGTTCCGTGACATTCATTTTGAAAACATATTCCATGGTTTCAAAAATCATGGGAGCAGATTCACCGCTGTGGGTGTGGGAACCGAAGGCCCCACCTATTTTTCCGTTTAGGTCGGCTTTTTCCGCCAAAAAAGAAACTGTTTCATTCCGCCTGTCATGTCTTTGTGGTAGGTAGGGCTGCCGAACAGATATCCTGCGTAACCGGAAATATCTTCTGGTTTTTTCAAATGGGATATTTTGGATGTTGTGACATCACAACCCGCCATCCGAGCGCCCTCTGCCAGATATTCCGCCATTTTTTCCGTGGTGCCGGTCCTACTGGTATACCCAATCAACAATTTTTTCATTTTGTGCTCCTGTTGTTGTATTTCAATGTTTGTTGTCTCGTGAAGCTGCTTTTACCCAGATCCAGGAATCGGATACAATATGTCACTATGTATACAAAATCCGTACCAAGATCGTATGATCAATCTGTTTCAGGAGTTCCTGTTGAAAACGAGTCAAAACCGGCAGTGATACATCCAGGGCTGAGACATTATTGTATCAGAAGTCCGGTGTTTTGGGATGGGTCACAAATGCTATAGGACTGAGGTTATCCGTGCAGTATACTTTGTTTCATTCTTTAAAGCTGTTCCGACAATAGGTTTCTCTGATCTGGAAAGTGGCAGCCAGGGCTATAATGGAAAACAGAATCATGGCGATGAATCCGTTCCGGTAGTCGGCTGCACTGTAAACCCGGACTCCGGCCGCCATGGTGCCGTCCCAGGTCAGGTCCGCAATGTAGCCCACCAGAGGCTGGGCCAGGGCTGTGCCCACGAAACAGCCGGTGTTGACCACGCTGACCCCCATGCCGGACAAGTTGGGATGGACAATCTCCTTGGCTGCGGCAAAGGTGATGAC
>LQAH01000241.1_pt1 | contig 14922 bp, 15 predicted proteins | sample 1535791 | NCBI WGS metagenome assembly LQAH01 (sample SAMN04331585, study PRJNA305678) | bioreactor metagenome | isolation source: bioreactor_4 inoculated with Wadden Sea sediment 2nd replicate of a... | place: Germany:Bremen
ATTGCTGAGGAATTTTACATACGGGAGGAACAGGATGAAATCATATGCACGTTTGGTCTGCTGGGTGGTCGCATTGTTAATTTTGCCGGGACAGTATCTGGTACATGCGGATGAAGGCCCGGAACAACTCATGCTGCCCATCGGCACCATGACGCTGTCAGCCCCGCCCGATGCGGAACGTGAGCCCCAGTTGTCGCCGGTGGTGTTCCCGCATTCCCTGCATTTTGCCTATTCCTGCAAAGACTGCCATCATGAGTGGGATGGCCAAAGCGAGGTGCAGAGCTGTGCCGCCGCCGGATGCCATGAAAACCTGTGGGCCGCCCCTCCCGGCACCTCCCCGGTGGGAGAAAAACGGATCAAGTCCCTGGCCGGCGCCTATCACCAGACCTGCCGGGACTGCCACCGTGAAGAGCTAAAAGCACAGAAGGCCGCCGGCATGAAACGCTTTTACACCGGCCCCATTGGCTGTGAAGGATGTCATCCAAAACCCCATGCCGAACCGGTGCATGATATCGAAATGCTGCCGGTCCCCACCGGCACCCTGACCATTGCCCCGCCCGAAGAAGTGGAAGCCAGAAGGGCCGCCGTGGAATTTCCCCATGGGGTTCATTTTGATTACTCCTGCCAGCGGTGCCATCATGACTGGTCTGGGGAAGGAGACGTGGAAGGCTGCATGACCGAGGGGTGTCACGATCAGTCCGAACCGGATCCCTCGACCCGTAACATCAAGGATCCGGCCAATATGCCCTATTACCTGGCAGCCTATCACAATACCTGCCTGCCGTGCCACCGGGATCTGCAGCAGGAACGCAATGCCTTTATCAAAGCCGGGATCACTGATGAGGAAGAACTGCCCGCCGCCGGACCGGTGGCCTGCATTGAATGTCACTGATACCTGAAGGGATTGGAAGATACTGACAGGGCCGAATTTTTTTGGGGATCACTGCCGGCAGTCAAGAACTTTCGTCAGTCCAACCGGTTCAGGAAGAAGGTTTTTGCTGAATTTCATGGGCTGTGCCGTCCAGCACCAGAAACAGACGGTCCTCTTTTTCCTCGATAAGACCTGCCAGTTTGATTAATGCCCGCTGCCCGAATTTAATGCAGTGCTCCGGAGTCTGTATATACAGATTGTCGTTTCGGGTGAACAATTGTGACGGGTCCAGGGTCACGGTTTCCGTGGTGTTCAGCACCAGGGTATCCGAGCCTTTCAGGTCCACCACGAACAGGGCCGTGTCTTCATAGGGAAAGTAGACTTTTTCCTCACACCCGTCCCGGACCTGATACACATGATATCCCTGGTCGTCCCTGCGGATGGATTTATGAAAATAAGCTATAATTTTAGGGTGTTCAAATTTGCCGTGCTCATATGCCAGAGACCGTTTTCATCCATCCAGAAAACCGCATTTTCCTTGGGAACGATAATCTGTTTCATGTCAGATGTCATATTAGCGACTCCTGTTAATCTTTTTCATTATGATATCTCTGTTCCTTTGAATGGTCTTACCCAAAAAAACCTTGAAGAACAATAGGGAATCCGCTTTTTTTTCCGGTTCAGACCTGCCGGTGACCCGGGTACTGCCCGAACTGAATGCAGTGCTGGATCATCCGGGACGGGCCGTGCTTCAGGCCCCGCCGGGATCCGGCAAAACCACCCGGGTACCTCTGGCCCTGCTGGATTTGCCATGGCTGGCCGGCAGAAAAATCCTCATGCTGGAACCCCGGCGCCTGGCGGCCCGGACCTGTGCCCGTTTCATGGCGGTTCAGTACGAAGAAAAGGTGGGGCAGACCGTGGGATACCGGGTCCGCATGGGAACCCGTGTGAGTCCCGGTACCCGCATCGAGGTGGTCACCGAAGCGATCCTGACTCGGATGATGCAGCAGGACCCGGCCCTGGAAGGGGTGGGCCTGGTGATTTTCGACGAATTCCACGAGCGGCATATCCACAGCGACCTGGGGCTGGCTCTGTGTCTGGAAACTGCGGAGGTGCTGCGGCCGGACCTGCGGATCCTGGTGATGTCCGCCACCATGGATATGACAGCGCTGGGGGATCTTCTGGCACCGGTGAAAATCATTGTTTCCAAGGGTCGGCAGTGGCCGGTGGAGACGATCTATCTGCCCCCGCCGCCCGGTCAAAGGGGCCCAGGCCCTTATGGCACGGTACTGGCCGGATGTGTGACCGCGGTTCTGACGGCGCTTGACCGTCATGACGGCGATATCCTGGTATTTCTGCCGGGGGCTGCGGAAATCCGCCACATGGAACGGATGCTGGCGGGGAAAACCGGGCCGGATGTGCAGGTATTCGTCCTGTCCGGACGGCTGCCTTTTGACCGGCAACGGGCGGCCCTGGCACCGTCTCCGACAGGGGGCCGCAAAGTGGTTCTGGCCACGGCCATTGCTGAAACGTCCCTGACCATCGAAGGGGTGACGATAGTGGTGGATTCCGGACTCATGCGCAGGCCTTTGTTTTTTTCGGGCACGGGCCTGACACGGCTTCAGACCCTGCCGGTGTCCCGGGCATCGGCGGATCAACGCCGGGGTCGGGCCGGCCGAACCGGTCCGGGTGTCTGTTACCGTATCTGGTCCGAACATGTGCATAAAGGGCTGGTGCCGTTTTCCCGGCCTGAGATCGTTGAACAGGATCTTACCGGCGTGGCCCTGGAACTGGCAATGTGGGGGGTCCATGACCCGGGTGCCTTGAAGTGGCTGGATCCACCGCCGGCACAGGCGTTTGCCCAGGCCAGGGACCTGTTGCACCGGCTGAAATGCCTGGATGATCAGGGAAGAATCACTGCCCATGGGAAAACCATTGCCGGATCCGGAATCCATCCGCGGCTGGCGCATATGATTTGGAAGCAGAAGGGATTGGAAACGGTTTTCTGGCCTGCTGCATGGCCGTGCTGCTGGAGGAAAATCTGGATCTGCCCGGATGTTCCCATGATCCTGACCTTCGGACCCGGTTGGAATTCTGGTCTCTCTCCAGCTCAGCCGGGACACCGGGGCAGGTCTTCTTGTCGTGATGATGATGCGCAGAGACCGGGCCTGCAGGGGATGCCTGAAGAAATCCGGTCCCGGGCCGGAGCCATCCTGGCTGGTTCCCGGCGCCTGGCCCGGAAACTGAAAATCCGGGAGCAATCCATTGATCCGGAAAAAGCCGGCATCACCCTGTCCTTGGGGTTCCCTGAGCGAGTGGCCCGTCGCCGGGGGCCGTTGTCTTATGTTATGGCATCTGGCAGTGGGGCGCATTTCAGGGAACCCGGCACTGTGTCAATGCATGCCTACCTGCTGGCGGCTCATGTGGAAGGCCCCCCTGGAAATGCGGTGATCCTTCTGGCAGCACCCATTCAGGAACTGGATTTGGACCAAGTGTGGGCACAACGGATGGAAACCCGTGAATTCGTGGCATGGGATCTGGACAGGCAGGCGGTCCGGGCTCAGACCCAGACCTGGTTTGGCCGGATTCTGATCCGGCAGACCCCCTGACGGATCCGAACCCGGAAACAGTGCAGCAGGCATTGATTCAGGGAATTGAGCAGACAGGACTATCGGCCCTGCCCTGGACCCGGAAACTGATGCAGCTTCGTCACCGGGTGTGTTTTCTTCGGGAAAAGCCGGGCTTGACCATCTGCCGGACCTGTCTGACACCGGATTGACGAAAACACTGGCTTTTTGGCTGGGCCCTTTTCTGGCCGGAGTCCGGTCGATCAGGGATCTGAACCGGGTGGATCTGACCGGAGCGATGGCGGCACTGTTTTTCATGAAGACCGGCGCCAGGTGGAAGCACTGGCACCGTCCCATGTCACGGTCCCGTCAGGATCCCGGATTTCGTTGTCCTATACAGACGGCAACCGGATTCTGACCTCACCGATCCTGGCGGTCCGGATTCAGGAGATGTTCGGGGAAACCCGCACCCCTGCGGTGGCGGGGGGCAGGATCCCCGTGACCCTTCATCTGCTGTCCCCGGCAGGCAGGCCGGTCCAGGTGACAAAGGATTTGGAAAATTTCTGGAGAAACACTTACCGGGACGTGAAAAAGGATCTCATGGGGCGTTACCCCAGGCATTTCTGGCCGGATGATCCCCTGACGGCCATTCCAACCGGCCGGACCAAACCCCGTTCGCCAAAGAGATGAAAATTTGACTTTTAAACGGTTTATTTCCATGGTATGGTAACACCACATCTTATGAGCAACCTCGAATCATGGTGGGGAAGGCTGAGAGGACGGATCATGGCAGTCTTTGTTGAGTTTCCTGAGGAATTCATTTGAGAAGTCCGGGAAAATGGAAAACACGGCTCAACGGGATTTGAATTTCATTATGTGGGAATCGGCGCTTCCTCGGGCGGGTTCGAAACGGTCGAAGACTTTTTTCTCACATGCAGGAAAAGGTGCTGTTTGCCCGGCTGGGGATTGGTGACCGGGCCTTGGGATTGATCGACGATCTCCAGAAAAGCCTGGCCTGTCAATCAGTTCAGCGGGCTTTTGTCCATCTGTGCCCACTGCGAAAAGATCCGGGATGATCAGAGATTCTGTGAACAGCTGGAAAGCTGCCTGGGCAGAGATTCAGAGGTCAAGTTCAGCCACGGGATCTGCCAGGAATGCCTGAAAACGCATTCCTTTGAATTCTGCGATGATAACCAACCAGATAAAGGGGAAGCTTTTTCATGACCGCTTCCGGAGACATCAGACCTTGTGTTGTTCAGGGTGCAGCGGATAAACCGCCTCCTAGTGACCGGGCAAGGATTGAAAGTATTTACCGGGCTGCCCCCATCGGGATCGGTTTGGTGAAGGACCAAATATTTCTGGAGGTCAATGACCGCCTGTGCCGGATGACCGAATATTCCCGGGAAGAACTGGTGGGACGAAATACCCGCATGTTGTATCCTTCTGATGATGAGTTTGACTATGTGGGCAAAGAGCAATGCCATCAAATTCATGCCCAGGGAACCGGTTGCTTGAAGACCCGGTTCCGCACCAAAACGGGGAATATGGTGGATATCATGCTCAGCTCCACCCCGATCGATCCGGATGATCTATCTGCAGGTGTCACGTTTACAGCAGTTGACATCACCCGGGACATCCAGCTGGAAGAGCAGCTTCACCAGGCCCGGAAAATGGAGGCCATCGGGGTGCTGGCCGGGGGTATCGCCCATGATTTCAACAACATTCTCTTTCCCATCATGGGGCATGCCGAACTGATGCTCGAAGACATTCCCCCGGACAGCCCGTTCCGGAATAATCTTGAAAAGATTCATGCCGCATCGCTGCGTGCCAGGGATCTGGTGAAACAAATCCTAACGTTTTCCCGTCAGGAAAAGAAACGTGCCCGGGGTTTGATCATCCAGCCGGTGGTCAAGGAAGTCATGAAAATGATCCGCGCCACCCTGCCGGCCTCGATTCGGATCATCGAGAAAATTGATGCGGATTGCGGTTCGGTCCAGGCCGATCCCATTCAGATCCATCAGGTGGTGATGAACCTGGCCACCAATGCCTACCATGCCATGGAAGAGACCGGTGGGGAATTGACCGTCTCCTTGACCCCGGTCGACGGTCTGCCCCCTGATCTGACGATCAAGGAGCTTAAAACCCCAAAAAGCCTTCCGGCCCCTGGATCCGTTTGAGGGTGTCGGATACCGGCACTGGCATGGACCCTTTGACGGCTAATAAAATATTTGACCCGTTTTTCACAACAAAAAATCCGGGCAGGGGGACGGGGATGGGGTTAGCTGTCGTCCACGGTATTGTGATGGAAATGAACGGCGCTATTCAGGTCTCCAGTGAGCTTGGCAGGGGCACGACAGTTGATATGTTTTTCCAGCAACTCCAGATGTACAGGCAAATGATCCCGTGCAGGTAAATGAGAAGATTCCGGGCGGCATTGAAAGGATTCTGCTGGTGGATGATGAAACGGAAATCGTTTCAATGGAAAAAGAGATGCTGGAATTGTTGGGATATGAGGTCACTGCATTCAGCAGCAGTGCCGATGCCCTGGAGTGCTTTAAAACCGCTCCGGATGCATTCGACCTGGTCATCACGGACATGGGCATGCCCGAGATGAGTGGTGACAGACTGGCCGGGAAACTGCGGAAAATCCAGCCGGGGATTCCTTTGGTGATCTGTACCGGATTCAGCCAGATTCTGGACCGAGACAAGGCAGTGTCTCTGGGATTCAACGGATTTTTGTACAAACCGGTGGTGATGAAGGATCTGGCCTTTACGATCCGCAGTATATTGGATAGCTGAAACTGAAAGGGTAACAATGATGACGGGCGACGGAAAAGCCGCTATGACAGCGCAGACACCCGCCACCATTGAAGTGTTGATCATCGATGATAACCCCTGTGTCTGCCGGTTCCTATCCAGGCTGTTCACCGGTATGGGATATTCGGTTTCCCATGAACTGACCCTGACTCGGGGTCTGTCTCACATTTTTCAGGACAGGTGGACATCGTGTTTTTGGATCTGAATCTCCCCGACGGCAACGGCCCGGAATCCATCGAATCAATCCGACAGCATCCGGATCATCCGGAAATTTCCAGTGATTTCCGCCTGATCTGCGCCACTCACCGGGATCAGGAGGCTGATGTATCCGGTCTCCCCGCTGTGTCAGGGCCGGCTCTGGGAGCCAGAGAAACCTTGCCGTTGCTCAAGGACCATATCGAACAGACCAAGGCGGCCTATGTACGGCGTTCGATTGCCGTCACCCGAGGGGATGTCAAGGATAGCTGCCGCCCTTCAGGCCTTTCCCGGGAGCATTCGTACCGGCTCATGAAACAGTATGGTATCACCCCCCATGCCGATTCTTAATACCATTATCCCCATATTCAGCGTGATTTTTCTGGGCTGGCTGGCCCGCCGCCACGGGTTCATTCCCCAGGCGTTTGCCGGTCCCGCTAACCGGCTGGTGTTTTATTTTGCCATTCCTGCCATGGTGTTCACCGCCATTGCCAAAGGATCGTTGAAAACCGATTTCAACCCGGTGCTGCTGGGAGCCACCCTGGCGGCGGTAGGCCTGTGCTTTGGACTGACCTGGGTGGCGGGGGCTGCCGCAAAGATTCCCCGCAGGCGGTTCGGCACCTTTGTTCAGAGTGCTTTCCACGGCAACCTGGGGTATATCGGCCTGGCAGTGGCGTTTTATTACCTGGGCCGGGAGGGATTTGTCAGTGCCAGCCTTCTCATCGGGTTTATCATGATTTTGCAGAACCTGCTGTCCGTGATCATTTTACAATGTTACAGTGACAAAGATCTTTCCCGGAATGGAACCATGGCCGGCACCGTGCTCTTGAAGATTATGGGTAATCCCGTGATCCTATCCGCAGTGGCTGGGATCGGGTTTTCATTGACCGGGCTGGCATTGCCCCTGGTGATCACCCGGACCCTGGAGATTGTTTCCGGCATGGCGCTGCCTCTGGCGCTTTTGCTCATCGGGGCGGCTCTGAATTTCGATCAGATGAAAACCCTTTTCATGCCGGTGCTGCCTGTTGCCGGGATTAAGCTGGGAATCCTGCCCGGAATCGGCGCTGCTTGTTATTCCATGTGGGGACTTTCGCCGGAAATTTATATGCCTGGACTGATTCTGCTGGCCTCGCCATCCGCCACCATCAGTTATTTCATGGCCGTGGAAATGAACGGGGACGCCGAGTTTGCCGTGACCGCCATTTCCGTGAGTACCCTGCTGTCGGCATTGACTTTCTCCCTGTGGCTTTCTTTCATCTGACCTCCTTCCGGCTTCATTGATATTGAAAAATGCCTTGAAGCCCGGCCATGAATCGACTATACCTGAGAATTACTTCGTTAAGGGGTTTCAGCCGATGCCATCCCAGAACAGAGGAGGGGCTGAAATTCAGGAAATGATATGAAAGAAACAAAAAAATATCACTACGTCATATGCTGCTGTTTCCGTTTCTGGGACTGATTCTGCTGTCTGTCTCCGTTGTGGGGATGGTGTCCATGCACAGCGGGAATCAGGCGGTGGGCCGGGCAGCAGATCGTCTTAAAATCGAGTCGGGGGCCCGGATCACCGATCACCTGACCCGATTTTTGACACTGCCCCATCAAATCAATCAGATCCATGCCGCAGCCCTGGGCAGCGGCTTGGTGGATACCGGGAACCAGTCAGCCTTGGCACGATATTTCCAGAAACAGGTAAGCATTTTTGATTCGGTGACCAGCATCAACTTCAGCAACCGAAACGGCGGGCTGGTAAATGCCGGCCGAGAAGGATCTGGGGATGATTTGTACATGATTCTCACGGATGGTTTCAAAGCCGGGCCATTCCGTAAATATGCCGTGGACAGCCAGGGCCGGCGGTCCGGACAGATCCGCATGATCCAGCACTTTGACGGCCGGACCGACCCTGGTATGTCGAGGCCGTAGAAAAGAAAAAGCCTGTATGGAGTGTGCCTTATGCCCTGTTTACCGGACAGGATCTGTCCATCAGTGCGGCCCTTTCTGTGATGGATGACCGGAATCGGCTGCTGGGGGTGGTGTCTGTGGACCTGTTTCTGTCTCATTTGTCACAGTTCCTGGCACAGTTGAATGCCGGACCTGAAGGAAGGAGCTTTATTCTGGAACGTTCGGGTCTGATGATCGCGACGTCCACCGGTGAAAAACCGTTCAAAGGATCTCCCGAGACAGCGGATTACAGCAGAAAGGAAATACAAGACAGTACCGATCTGACGACCCGTGCGGCGGCAGCGGCAATACGGGATACGTTCGGCAGATATCATCAAATTCGGGATCAGGCCTTGTTTGAATTCGATCTGGAAGGAGAAACGCAATGGGGTATGGTCATTCCGTTCAAAGATCCCCACGGCCTGGACTGGCTCATCGTGACCACCATTCCGGCACAGGCGTTCATGGCCTATGTTCCGGATACCCGGCGGGCCACTTTCGGGTTGATGCTCATCACCATGGCGGTTGCAGCGGGCATCGGTTTTTGATCTGCCGCAAGATCCTCCGGCCGGTGTCGGAACTGAAAGTTGCGGCGGCTGCCCTGTCCCGGGGTCAATGGAACAGGCAGGTGGGATATCAGGGGCGAATTTCGGAAATTCGGGATTTGACGGATGCTTTTAATCACATGACCCGGCAGATGAAACAGATGTTTGCCGGATTGAACCGGGAGATCGGTGAGCGAAAGAAAACGGAGAAAAAATATCAGACCCTGGTGGAAAATTTGACGGAAATTGTTTATACGCTGGATACTCAGGGCAATTTCACCTATGTGTCTCCCAGTATCAAAGAGTTGTCAGGATATGCTCCAGAAGAGGTGGTCGGCAGGAATTTCATCGAATTCGTGCGGCCGGAGGACATCGGCGGCCGCCGGGAACACTATCAAACTCTCACGGGGGGCGTGGCTGATTCGGCGGAAAACCGCCTTTTGAGAAAAGACGGCAGATCCGTCTGGATCAAGACCTGTTCCCGTCCGGTCATTGAAAACGGCAGCATCACCGGTCTTCAGGGGGTGTTGACCGATATCTCAGAATTGAAATCCGCTGAAGCCCAGATCCGTCAGCTAGAAAAGGCGGAAAGCCTGGACCGGATGGCCGGGGCCGTTGCCCACCATTACAACAACCAGTTGTCGGCTGTCATGGGGAGTCTGGAACTGGCTTTGATTCAGGCCGATGAGACGGATCAGGCCGATCTGGCCGGGGTGTTGAACAATGCAATGAAAGCGGTTCTCCGGGCTTCGCGCATGGGGGATGCGATGCTCGCTTTGCTGGGCAACAAAACCGAGCAGCTTCAGCAGCTGGACTTGGTGGAGACCTGCCGGGAATTTCTGGCCGATCTTCAGATCCGGATGCCTGAAACGATATCGCTGCGAGGACACCTGCCCGAATCAGGCGTTCAGGTCATGGCCAATGCCCAAAAAGTGCGAGAGTTACTGGAATATTTGGTGCAGAATGCTCGGGAAGCCATGGCGGATAAATCTGGACAGATCCGGATAGACATGGGAATGGCGAATCCGGAGGATATTCCTCAACAGCCCCGCTGGCCATTGACTTTTGTCCCGGATGCGGGCCGGTATGTCCGTGTATCAGTCAAGGATCAGGGGGAGGGGATCGCCGCGGCCCGGGTGGAAAAATTTTTGATCCGTTTTTTCCACCCGGTTCATCGGCCGGGGCCTTGGGCTTCCCCTTTCCCTGAGTATCGTGAAAGCGCATAACGGCTGTATTGTCTTGGAAAGCGCCTTTGAAAAGGGCAGCACCTTTCATGTGTTTTTGCCGGAGGTGGCGTAGCTCCTTGGAAACGGAAAACAGAATCGATTTCAGAATGAAAAAAATATCTGAGAATGGTGCTGTGACTTTCGGCTGCGCTGGTATTCATTGGCATCGTCGGTTTCTGGCTCTATTACGGCCAAAAGAAGGCGGCCGTGCAGGATGCGGCGGAAAAGTCGGCCCGGGCTGCGGCGGATCATACCCCGGCAAAGATCGAATACCGGTCAGGAGAGATGGCATGGGTGTACCTCTCATTTTTACTATGGTTGACCGGCGTAACCTTGGTTTTTATAGCAGATTTGAACTGGGAGAGGAACCTGCTGTTTTGCTGTGCTAAGTATCAAAAATACCCATAATTTAAAACTGTGTTTCTCCCCTGATACAAGCCCATGATTTTGGGTTTGTATCAGGGGAGGGCAATTTATTAACTAAAAATCATCTCTTGGCAGGCCCTTTTTCAATTCCTGTTGGACGGCAAGTCCCAGACTTTCAATGGTATAGGGTTTTTGATATATTTACCGGCCCCGAGGCGCTGGGCGGCTTTCACCCGGTTTGTTTCGGAAAACCCGCTCGCAATGACCGCTTTCTGGCCGGGAGATACCGCAAGAATCTGCTGATAGGTTTCGAGGCCGTCCATTCCCGGTTCCATGATCATGTCCAATACCAGAATATCGGCGGTGTGGGATGTCATGTGAGCGATTGATTCTTTGCCGCTGGCTGCCACCGAAACCTGATAGCCCAGTTTTTTGAGCATGCCGGAGGCGATGTCACGCTGCTCCTTGACATCGTCCACCACCAGAACGGTTTCGCCGTTTCCCATGCATTGTTCAATGGAAAAAGGCGTTGCCGCCGATTCAGGCGCCTCCCGGGTGACCGGAAAAAACAGCGTGAATACGGTGCCTTTTCCAGGGGCACTGTGCATGTCGATATATCCGTTATGATCTTTCACGGTTCCCCAGACAACAGCCATGCCCAGTCCGGTACCGCTTCGGCCCATTTTCTTTTTCGTGTAAAACGGTTCAAATATTTTTTCAAGGTCCTCCGGCGCAATGCCGGTACCGGTATCTGAAATGGAGACGCACGCATAATCGCCTTCAGTGACGGTGTCATAATTGCCGATGGGCGTGTCAATATATTGATTCCGGGTTGAAATCCGGATGACGCCGCCGTCGGGCATGGATTCCGCTGCGTTTGAGACCAGATTCATGATGGTTTTGGACAGGTGAACTCCGGACCCTTTCATGTTCATGAGATCAGGTGCTAACTGGGTTTCCATGAGTACGTCCGGGTGAAATGATTTCAGCCGGGCACATTCAGGGCTGATCAGATATTCGGTGACAATGTCATTCATATTGACGATATGGGTGATGGCAACTCCCGGCGGGCAAGAGTGAGCATGTCCTGCACGATGTCGGCCGCTTTTTTCCGGATTTCCGGATCGTTTCGATGGGTTTTCTGAGCGGGTCATTTTCTGCCATGTCCAGAAGCATGAGATCCGGATATCCCACGATGCCGCTCAAAATATTGTTCAAATCATGGGCCACACCGCCTGCCAAGGCCCCGATGGCTTCCATCTTCCTTGCCCGGGACAGCTTTTCTTCCAGTTTCCGCCGGACCAGTTCCTCTTTTTTTTGACGGTGACATCGATGGCATGAATCAGGATATTGGTTTTTTCCCGGTAGAGAACGAGTGCCGCGATCAGCTCGAACCAGAGAGTCTCCCCGTGCCTGGAAACCACCCGGCATTCAAAGTGATCCATCCCTGCCACATTATTTTCCAAAGCCTGAATCCGGTTTTCACCCGGATTCTGTCTGCTGAATGGATAATATGCCAGACGGTCATTCCGATGAAATCATCAGACTCATAATTCAGAGATTCCAGCATCCGCCGGTTGGCAAATACAAATGCTTCGTTTCTGATCATGGCAATGTTGGTCAATGAGGATTCCGTGAGCACCTTATATTGTTCTTCAGAGCGCTGTAGCTTCCGGAGGACGTCATTGATTTTTTCCTTTTCGCTGATAAGGCTGCTGACCATGGAATTAAACGCCATGGCCACCCGGGCGATTTCATCATCGCCTTTAACGGTTCAACGGGTGCAAATGGCATTTGCCACGGCTTCGGTCCCGCGGATGATTGTTTTCAGCGGTCGCTCGATTCGCCAGATGAACAAGAAGACAAGCGTTGCCAGAACCACCAGCAGCACGCCGAACGTACCCATCATAACGATCCGCCTGGCCATCGTTATGGGTTTCATATAATCTTCTTCTAAAACTGCGCTGACCACATACCAGTCCCAGAAAGGAAAATACCGGTAATGAAGCCGTGCCGGTTTTTCTCCCAGCTTATCCGGCACAATATCCGGCTGACGTTCCGGGTGATTCCGAAGCGATACCCGGTTTGCCGGGAAATCAAAGCTTTTGGCAGCAATATTTCCATTTCTGTCGATGACCATGAGTTGAATGCCCGGAAGAATCCGGCTGAGGTTCATGATTTGCTGGATGGCTTCTTTTCTGGATGCGGTGTCCATTTCCTGATTGTCTTCCAACCTCAGTTCCAGAATGTTGTTCAATCGGTTTTCACAAATTGAAATTCCCATATTTGACGAATGCCTGAGCATGGCATCTGACTGGGCTCTCAAATGATCGATCATCGGCGGGAGAAGAACATAGATTACCGCCAGGGAAAAAATCGTGCCGATAATGATTACCGGCAGAACGATTCCCAAGAGCAGCCGGTTTTTGGAAAATATTTCCAGCATGTCCTGTCAATCCCCGGTTCGCCTGAATTGGGGCGGTGAGGTTCTCATGTCCGTCGGATACACAATCTGTTTTTCCCGTTCTGCCATTGAATCAGAATGGGGTTGTGCCGACCTGGAGCCCGGTATGATCCACTTTGAACCGCCCCATAATGGTGACGGTATTGATGGAACTGATATAGTCCCTGATTTTTTGATGGTTGATCTCCCGGGCCTGGATTACGGCCTTTTCCAGAAGCTGGCAGGCGGAATAGGCGGAAGCGGCGTGGTAGGTGGGCATTCCCCCGGTAAATCGTTTGAAATCGTCGATAAATTGACGGGTGCCCGGAAATGGAATGCGTTCATCCGGTTCCCACTGGGACGGTCCGAAAATGCCTTCCGCAAATGGTCCGATCCGCTGGTAGAAATTCGGAGAAACGGGGGCGATGGTGAATGCCATTGCCGCAGGCCGGTAATCGGTTTTTTCATCAGATCGATAAACTGATGGCATTCCCGGGGATATCCGCTGAAAATCAGACCGTCATGGGGTGTGGCCAGGAGCTGTTCCAGGATGCGGGGGAACTCAGTTTGCGCATCATTGAATCCCATGTCATGTGTGATTGAAATGTTGAATCGTTTTATCCATTTTCTGACCCCCCGGGCGAGGGAAAGGTTAAAAGGGGAGTTTTCAAAGACAAGTCCGATGGTTTTAAATCCATTCCGGGCCATGAGATCGGAAAAGCCGATAAAATAACGCCCGGCCGGAGCATAGACACCAAACACGGCCGAATACCCTTTTTCCCAGATCTGTGCGCCGGAAGCGGTTGCGGCCAGCATGACATATCCGTGGCTTTCGGTTACGTCCGAAGCCGTCATGGTCAGAGAGGTGCCATAAGGGGACAGCACCAGATCCACGTGGTCCTGTGTGATCATTTTTTCGTAATATTCGGCGACGAGGTCTTCCCGGCCTTTGTCGTCATACAGAATCAGCTGTACCGGCCTTCCCAGTAAGCCGCCGTTTTGGTTGGTCTGTTCAACCCACAACCTATATCCGTGCAGGACCATGGCGGAGGGGTCTTTGTATTTTCCCTCAAGCGAAAGGGTGACGCCGATTCGCACTGGTTCACTGTTCTGATCTCCGGACAGGAGCGGCAAAAAAGAAAACAGCATACCGCTGATGCACAAAAGATTGAATAAGAAAAATCGCTTCATATCCTCATATCCTCCTGAATCACTTTCATTCAATTTAGGATCAGACAGTTCATTTTGTCAAGAATAAGGATGAGATTGTCAAGATAAGGGTGAGAAATTTTGGATTTTCCGGTTCCGCCTGTGGCTTTCCTGATAAGCGCAGGCTGGACGAATATAGCCGATCTTCAGGGGCGAATTTCGCTTCAAGGAAGTTGAGCCGCTGCCTTAGAGTGTACGATATGAAATCCATACGCGTACGTACTTCTGCGGTGAGGGGAAATCCCAATAAAAACAATTACAGTCACGGAGATTTAGAGAAAATATTTTCAAACTGTTCAAACTGTCAGATGAGGTATTAAAAGCCGGTATTCTCATCGAGGTCAATGCGGATTTGCCTCGATATCCATGTGGCGGCATGGCTGTATGCAGAAGAAAAGAATCGAATGGATGGTAAAGACAGGGGTGTAAGACTTCTGGCATGTGACAAATAATTTTTCCTTGACAGCATCAGAGTATCGATTAGTATGGCACGATTGGGGTTGACAGGCAGGTGACATCGCCTGCCGGATAATTTTAAAAATTTGTAGAGGAGAACCATGCCATGAAGAAGCTGTTTTTAGAAATGTTGCCGTTTTGTGCATGCTGACACTGGCAGGCGCAGTCCTGCTGGCCCAGACGGCGGTGGCCGCTGACCTGCCGGAACTGAACCTGAAGGTGTCCCAGGCCATGATGCCCAAGACCAGCCTGACCCATCAGCTGATCGAAGAATTCGCCGCCAATGTGA
>LQAH01000242.1_pt1 | contig 14896 bp, 19 predicted proteins | sample 1535791 | NCBI WGS metagenome assembly LQAH01 (sample SAMN04331585, study PRJNA305678) | bioreactor metagenome | isolation source: bioreactor_4 inoculated with Wadden Sea sediment 2nd replicate of a... | place: Germany:Bremen
GTCTGGCTGGGGGGTACCCCTGATATCAAATGACACGGTGATAGGGGTAATGGCAGTTCAAAGTTATGTTGATCAAGATCAGTTCACCCAGTCTGATCTTGAGGTACTGAGTTTTGTGTCCGGACAGGTGGCCCGGGCCATAGAAAAAAACGAGCAGAGGAGTTGTTGATAAAGACACGGGAAAAATTGATCCGTTCTCAAAAGATAGAGGCTATAGGCACCCTGGCCGGCGGGATTGCCCACGATTTCAACAATACTCTATCTGTTACTCTGGGTAATATCAATCTGGCACAAATGACCTCTCAAGATGCGAAAATGAACACCCTGCTGGAAAAAGCCGAATCCTCAATCATGCAGGCAAAGGCTTTGGCATCCAAATTAATAATTTTTTCAAAGGGTGGAACCCCTATTATCCGGACTTGTGAAAGTGCTGTATTTTGCAAAAACCCTTAATGCAATTGCAGAAGAAAAGCAGATAGATTACTCTCTTAAGATCGGATCTGTTCCTGGACAGATAGAAATTGATCCTTTGCAATTTGAAGAAGCCTTTAAAAATATTCTCGTCAATGCTCGTGAAGCCTCTGCTGAAAACAGCAGAATTTCGATTGAATTTGATGGTCACAAAACAAGACCCGGAACGGTTGTGATATCTGTGATTGATCAAGGAAAAGGTATAGCGCCTGAAAATATGGAAAGGGTATTTGAACCTTATTATTCCACCAAACCGTTTGGTAATTCCAAAGGAACTGGCCTTGGCATGTCCATTGCTTATTCAATCATCAAAAGTCACAATGGCGAGATTTTGATTAAATCCACCCCAGGAGTGGGAACCCGGGTTGATATCTTGCTGCCGGAAAAACAAAATAAAAATGTATCTATTCAGCAAAAAAAATACGTCTGATGTCATTTTTTACTTGACAAGGTTTTTTGTGAAAAATTTTGATTTTTCGGATTGATTGTTAGAAGACTCCGCTTTAAAGGGTTTTCGAGGAATATTCGCCTGTCTGATCCACTTTGAACAAGTGATATATGGCAAGTTATATCCAAATTTTTTAAAACGCGCCCAAGAGCCCCCTCGTTCGAAAAATTCACCCTAACAACCTGTGTTATAATGTCTCCATTCAAAAGACTGATGTCGAGGAAATGAATGAAGATAGAAACCATAGACGTTGAAGCCACAATTGAGAATACCAGGAAGTTGCTAAAAAATGATCCCGATGGTTCCCTTGCTTTAAGCACCATAGAGTCGTTGCTCACGTTGGTCACCATTTTGATCAATCAGATGGGTCTAAACAGTCTTGCATAGACATTGAGGTTAATTTGAATGCAGTTTGGAATACGATTGTTATTATAATGCCAAACAATTTTTCTAAATCTTGAACCAAACAATGACCGGCCCAAAGCCGGTGGGTTTATGCTTGCGGACTGAAAACCCAGCGATACCGGCTATAGCCGAAACCAGAATATGAACTTGATCTTAACTGACCACACCACACAGTATACGAATTTCAAACATTTCGCAAGTTCGGCAGACAAGCTCTCTGACTCGGAGGGCTGATCCCCCTGCAAAACGTGATATCGATATTTTGTCGCCCAGACGAATGATACTCTATTTGAAATCGTGTATGACTGCCATGCCAATATTCCATGCAAACGACTATAAAACAACTGCTGGCAAAATGCTACCCGCCGAAAGGCAGGGGTTTGAGCCTTTAACAGAAACAATCAACATACATGGCACGACCCATGAAAAAATCAGTGCACGGTTTGAATGGGAACAGCCGCATCTGAATTCAATACCGTATCAGGCGTTGATACGTCCTACCGCATATACCGGAAGGTGTATAAGGACTGTACGGTCTATTTTGAAAACAACCGGTCTGTGCTGCCGCACCCCTGGTCGGCAAACAAGTGATTCTCCGGATGAAAATGATCAACTGCGGATTTTTGAAAACCATCACCTGGTAGTGGTCTATGATATCCCGCAGACAAAAGGAAATCTGGTTCAAAGAAAAGCGGTTCTATGACGTCTTGAAAAAAAATTTTGATATGAATCGACGCAAATACAATCACAGCTGCAAAAAAGGCCGGGCAAAGCAGACCATCAGCCCGAGAGCACCAGGGAAAAAGCTATCCGTCACCTCTGGACGAGCTTCTGGAAGAAGAGGTGGCTGCAAAAGAACTGTGCCGGATTGAAACCACCTTGAAAATTTCCGGACTGCTATTTATGAAAAGCATTGACGAATTAGACTTCACCTTCCAGCCAAGCCTGAACAAACAGAAAATCATGGGACTGTTTGATTTGAGTTTTACACGGGAAAAGGCAATGTGATTTTTCTTGGCCCTCTGGGAATGGGTAACACACACCTTGCAGTAGCCTTGCTCTCAAAACCTGCCAGGCCGGTATGAGTATGAATCTCACCAACATGGCGGATCTGATCCTGAAACTGAGAAAAGACCATGAAGCAGTCAATCCCGGTAAAGGACGGGGATATTTCAAATCCGCCTTGGTTGTCGTTGATGAAGCGGGTTATACGCCCATCACACGGGAAGAATGTAATCTGTTCTTCAGATTTGTTACGAACAGGTATGAAAAATCCAGCACGATTATTACATCGAACAAGGTCTTTGGCGATTGAACCGAATTGTTCCATGATCCCATTATCGTCACCGCAATCCTTGACCAGTTATTGCATCACAGCGCCGTTATAAACATCAAGGGAAACATCTATCGTTTGAAGGGAAAAATGGATCACAAAGAGAGGTCAAATTTATAAAATGAATGGGTGCGGCTCAATTTTAATGACCGAAAATGGCTCACTTCTTGATAACCGTTGACGGCTTCTTTACTCATTCACCGTATTCAATGATTCTTTCTTGTGGCAGGAAGGACAAAATTGCCTGCGTTTGCAAAAGAATGCCAAGAAATATCAGTCAAAACGATTGGCAATAAAGGACTTTAGCTTGACAGGAAAATAATTATTTCACATAATGGGATCATATAAATATAATAATCATTGTAATGAAAATTTTACAAAAAAATAATCGTTCGAAAGCTATAAAAAAATGGTTTAATTGAAATTTTATCGGAGACAAATTAATGCCGAAATATGGCAGTCAAAAAACAACTAATGTTGATCTCACAAAGAAAGCCTATAATTCGATTCGACAACTCATGTTTCACAACGAGATTATACCTGGTCAAAAACTTGCTTATCGGGATTTGGCTAAACGATTGGATATGAGTCCCACACCAATTGGCAACGCACTAAAATATTTAGAATTTCAAGGATTGGTTCGAAAAGAGCTAAATCGTGGGTATTTTACAGAACGTATCAGTTTGAAAGAAGTTGAGGAGATTTATAATTTTCGTGAGCAGTTAGAGGTATCAATGTTACGAGAAGGGCTCCCAAATTTAGGAAAAAGCCATGAAAAAAATTTGAAAAAAGTTCTAGAGGCATCAATAAACATTACACCAAAAACATTCGTTAGTGAGAGAGTATCCAAAGATATTGACTTTCATATGACTTTAGCCTCTTTTTCTGATAATCAAACCAAATTGCGGAGTTTAAGACAATTATTTGATCTCCTTTATCTCAAATATGGCGGTAATGTACTATTTAATCAGAATATGAATCCGGAAGGATTTGACGTAAATATTGCGTCAACTGAGTCTTGCAATATGTCAACTGTGTGTTCCCATAAAAGAATTTTAAAAATGTAATTGAGCGTAATTTAAAAGAGGCAAAAAAGAGTTGTCGAATCACATATTGTCCGTTAAAAAAAAAGGTTCTCAGAGGATTAGAGCGGATGATCAAAGATAAAGATAATTCAAAGTTTTAAAAAATTTTATAGAAGTTCGAGAGTGTGTACCGTATTTCTAATTTTGATGCATCGTGTGATTATAATTTCCGGTATAGTATCATAAAAAGTCGATTAAGTCCTCCAGCAGGAGACTAAATGTCCATTTGGTAATTCTTTTAGCTCTGGTGTTTCTATTTCGCATTGTTTCATTTTTACCGGGCAGCGCTGATGAAATGCGCACCCTTTAGGAAGATTTCGAGGGCTGGGAACATCACCCTTTAAAATGATTCGGTTACTGATTCTGGTTGGATCAGCAACAGGTACTGCAGACAAAAGCGCCTGGGTGTATGGATGCATTGGGTTGCTATAAAATTCATTTCGGGGAGCAGTTTCAATAATTTTGCCCAAATACATCACCGCAATTCGGTCTGAAATATATTCGACAACTGCCAGGTCATGCGCGATGATGATATAAGAAAGATTAAATTCTTTTTGAAGCTCGACAAGTAAATTAATAATCTGAGCTTGGATTGATACATCCAGTGCTGAAACCGGCTCATCACCAATGATTATTTGGGGATTTACGCTCAAAGCTCGCGCAATACCAATCCTTTGTCGTTGACCACCAGAAAATTGATGTGGGAGACGGTTACCCTGTTCTGGCGAAAATCCCACTTTTTCCAAAAGATATGCGACACGGTCTTTCCGTTCCGCCGCATTTCCTAATCCATGAACCAGCATCGGGATTTCCAAAGTCTTATTCAATGTCAATCTTGGGTTTAACGAGGAATAAGGGTCTTGAAATATAATCTGTGCTTTTTTTCGTAATTTTAATTTTTCATTCTTATTTAAGTTCTTAAAATTCGAAATATCCTGATTATCGATGAAGACTTTCCCACTTGTAGCAGGAATTAAGTTAAGAAGCGCCATTCCAAGCGTCGTTTTACCACACCCGCTTTCCCCAACAATACCCAGGGTCTCCCCTTTATTTAAATGCAGCGAGACATCATTAACAGCATAGATATACTTTTTTTGACGGGAAAATATACTGCTTTTAACTGGGAAATGAACGTTTAGGTTTTTTGCACTAAGTAGTTTTGTAGGCACGGATAGTCACTGAACCTTTCTAAAATCTAATTAGATGTTTTATTTTCATAATTAAGCCACCGACATCTATCAATATTATAATTTCCTATAAACAACTATGTAAATCATAATTGGCGATGAAATAAACACCTTGTTTTCCCGCCACCCTCAACTGGAATTAATGGTACACGATTCTCTATGCATTCAGGTTTGGCATATTCGCATCGCGGATAAAAATTACATCCATCTGTCAATTCATATAGACTGGGAACCATACCCTTGATTTCCTTTAATGGTACTCGTCCTTTTTTAGATACGTCTCCCAAATTTGGGATTGATTTTAACAATGCCATAGTATAGGGATGTCGTGGATTTTTAAAAATTGGAATGACATCCCCTTCTTCTACAATTTCACCGGCATACATAACTATTACTTTTTGAGCAACTTCCGCTACAACTCCGAGATCGTGTGTGATCATCACAATGGCGGTGTCCATGGTCTTTTTAAGATTTAGCATTAAATCCAAAACCTGCGCTTGTATGGTAACATCTAGCGCCGTTGTTGGCTCGTCCGCGATTAGAATTTCTGGATGGCAGGCTAGCGACATGGCAATCATTACCCGTTGCCTCATTCCCCCGGATAGTTGATGCGGAAATTCCTTGACTCGTTTACTTGGTGATGGAATTTGTACCTGATCCAGCATGTCAATTGATCGTTTCCAAGCTTCACTTTTTGAAAGGGATTGATGCCGGGTAAATATTTCGGAAATTTGGTTGCCAATCGAAAAAAGTGGATTCAAGGATGTCATCGGCTCCTGAAATATCATAGATATGCGGTTCCCTCTAATGTCCGCTATCGACGATTCGCTCAGTTTAAGCAAATCGGTTCCTTGGAAAAAAATTTCACCACCCTCGATTTTGCCAGGAGGGCTTTTAATCAATTGAGTGATTGAAAGCGCCATCACACTTTTGCCGGAACCTGATTCCCCTACGACACCGAGTGTTTCTCCGCTTTTTAAATCAAATGAGACATCATCAACAGCCTTAGCCACTCCATTTAGGGTATGAAAATAGGTTTTCAGGTTTTTTACCTGCAGTACAAGATTTTGCGGATTATTTTTTTTGAAATTCATATTAATTCTTATTATTCTCTCGATAGATGAGGATCCAAAAAATCTCTAATTCCATCACCAAGGAGATTAAGACCCAACACTGTGATAAAAATTGCGATACCAGGGTAAATACTAATCCATGGCGCAGTAAATAAATGTTCTCTCGCACTGGCTAACATCCCTCCCCAACTCGGTGTGGGGGGTTGTGCTCCAAGACCCAAAAAAGACAAAGCCGCTTCAAGCAATATCGCTCCGGCAATACCCAGGGTACAAATAATTAAGATGGGGCCAAGAATATTTGGCAAAATTTGAGTGAACATAACGCGCACTTTCCCAAAGCCTAATGCTTCCGCAGCTTTAACATAGTTGATGTTTTTAATGGCAAGCACCTGAGATCTTGTGATACGGCAAGTATATGACCAATTAGTAAGACCCAAAGCGAGAAATACATTGATTAGTCCAGGTCCAAGTATCGCCATAATGGCCAAAGCAAGAACAATCATCGGTATGGAGAGCATAATATTGGTGACACTCATAATTAAATCATCAATCCAGGATCCAAAATAACCTGCACTCAAGCCTAAAGTAATTCCGATAATACTGTTTAATAATTGACTAAAGAGCCCAACCGCTAATGATATTCTTGATCCATAGATAACGCGGGAAAGCATGTCGCGCCCATACAGATCTGTACCAAAAGATACTTGGCGCTTGGCGGCTCTTCAGCAACCATTATATCCGCATCCAGGATTGGATCATACGGAGCGAGAAATGGTGCGAATATTGCGACTATGCATACAAACAATACCAAAGTTGCTCCTAATAAAAAAATTCCAGTTCTTTTTAATGACTCTTACATCAATCATTACCGTTTTTCTCCTTAATTGTATTTAATCCGCGGATCAATAATCGAATATAAGATGTCCACCAATAAATTTACCAACATAAAAACGAAAATAATAAGCAAAGTACAACCAAGCGTGATTGGGGTATCCCTGAGAAAAATTGAATCTACAATCAAAGAGCCAATTCCCGGCCAGGAAAACAGTTTTTCCACAATAACCGTTTCACCCATTAGACTCCCGAATTGCAATCCTATTGTGGTCATAAGCAATACCAATGTATTTCGGAATATGTGTTTACCGTTAATGACAGCATGAGATAATCCTTTGGCTTTAGCTGTGCGAATATAATCCTGATTCATCACCTCAATAACTGCCGCCCTGGTTGTGCGAGCTAAAAGAGCCATATGGCCGATTCCTAAAGTGATTGCAGGCAATATTAAATAGACTGACTGGCCGTCTCCATAGCCAAAGGTGGGAAGAATCCTAAGTTTTACTCCAAATAGAAACATGAGTAATAACCCGGACCAAAACTGGGGTATTGAGACTCCGGAAACTGCCCCGATCATAGTTCCTGTATCAATAAACGTTCCTTGGCGCAGGGCAGAATAAAACCAAGTGGAACCCCAAAAAATACTGCTATAACAATGGCCGAAAAAGCGAGTTTCAGAGTGGGCCAAATGCGCTGCCCCATTATCTCACTGACTGGCACTCCTTGTAGAAATGATTCACCTAAATCACCACGTAAAACACCTGATATATACTTAATATATCGAATATGAATTGGTTTATCCAAACCCCACTTCTTTTCCAATTTATCCAACATGGCCGGGGGCAGCATTTCTTTTCCCCCAGCTGTGAGGGCAGCGTTTCCCGGTAAAACGTTTAATAAAACGAACATTATCAGGGAAATGACAAAGAAAGTCGGAATAAATTGAAGTACTCGACGTGCTATATAGCTGTACATAAATCATGCCCATTTTGTTCAGTAAATTATTATAGATTCGCCTCCCATAATAATTTGTGTCAATGTTCAAATAGCGTTGGCAAAAAACATAAAATCAAACTGGTATGTTATACTAAACAACCACCAATTTGACGTTGGTGGTTGTTTAGTAAGTAATTACATATGCGATTTTAAATATATCAGTAACAATGTCAAGACTTTTTCTATAATCTTGCCATTTTTTTCTATATAATTGAATATATAATTACAAAAACATTGAATATTAAATTCATAATGCAGTCATAGCAAGGAAATCCCGGAAGAAGACGATCCTTCCAGACATCTCCCACGCAGTTTCTCCCGTCGCGACCCATGATAGGATTTTAGATTCCCAGGAGGTAATTTCATATGTGCTACAATTATTTTTCTGCATGCATTATTTTGTTTCTCACCAAGCGAATCAAGCCAATGATAATCAGCCCGTTTTCTGAAAGAAAGTAGAAACGACTTTTTTTCCTTCTTTCGGAAGATTCTTTCTTAAGAAAACGAGCCATTTTGGCCATCGACAGGGGATTAAAGCAGGAATGCTGCAATATCATTGTTGCCATTCGAGCTCACCTTATGGCGAAGGACCCATTATTCGACATGATACCCAAAACGTCTCGTTTTTTTATTTAGGATAGGTTAAAGTTTTCCCAATTCATCTAAAAGTTTAATGACCCGTAATCCTTCAGCTATTCCGTTAGTACCGCTAGTGACCACGTTCACAGAAATTGTTTCTAAAATTTCTTCCTTGGTAGCACCAGCCTCTATGGCGTTCATCGTTTGAGCTAACGTGCAATTTGAACACCCTGCTTTTAAGGCCAGGGCCAAAGCCATCAATCGTTTAACTTTTGAAGAAAGAGCCCCATCTTTATAAACGACATCCCACTTGGCAGATTCTGGTACCATTAATTCAGGAAGTTCTCGGTTAAACACTGTGAGTAGTTGCTCTCGTTCTTCATTCGCTTTAATTTGACTTTCCAAAATTTTTCCTCCAATAATAAATAAATTTGATCGCTCCAACTTAGTCACCTGGTTTTGACATTCTATATTGACTCGCTGAGGCTTTCTGGGTTAATTAACCTGTTTGATTTCAAATTTTTCTTTTTTTCAGGCATAGAATAAGATAAGGGACTATGACCCCGTCCAAAAGGCAGGGTTTTCTATGTTAGAATAAAACGTGATAAATGAAATGCACTATGGGGTTAACCATGAACCTTCAGCAGTTGAGATTTCTTTTTTACTAATAATAAGAGCTGGCTCAAGTATAGTAACTTCAGGTGTACAGCCAAATTTTTCCGGAACTGTTTTCGTCCAAACATCCGAAGTAAGATAGTCATTTAGCTCCTGCTCAGAGTCAAAAATATATAAGGCTCCCCACTCTTTTTTTTCCTGGTTAACCCACCAGCATTTTGAAAAAATTCCTTTGAGGTTATATATTTCATCGTATGCGCCACCTAAACGCTCTCTCCATGCATCTGTTGTCATTTGTTTATCCATTTTGAATACTACAAATGCCGCTTTTTTTCTGTTGCCATCAGTACTCCTTTTTTGAAATTAATTAATGTTTTATTGTGCTTGTGATAATCAAATATCCCGACGTTTGAGCTTGTGAATGCACCACTCCGCTGCAGGCGGCGGGGTATCATTGTGGGATACTGGTAAGTTAAAACGTCGCAAGCGACGGGGTGTTAAACACGAGCCTTGCAAAAAAATAATAAATTCGTATTTAGCTCGATCGTAGTCATAATTACCGACATAAAACTTATAATATACAATGTGTTATATTAACTTATAAATTAAATATACTGATTGCCAAGTAGGGCAATTAGCATCACGCCGATATGATCGGAACTATATCAGGTTGTGAACTCACGAGCGGCTTTTACCATTGCGCTTAAATTTGCCTGGGATGCTTCGGGGGGAGTTCTACATCCTGAACACAAAACAAAATTTCCGTTTTTCCCCATTCCTTTTCAATACAACGCCTGGCTTCCTCTTCGATTTCAGATGGAATTCCGGAGGATAAACTCGCAGGGGCGATATTTCCCCAAAGACAAAAATCTTCCCCTACAATTTGGCGGGCTTCGGCCAAATCAACCTCTTCGGAGACACTAAGGGCATCTATCCCAGTTTCCAAAAGGAGTTCGATTCGATCAGAAATATTGCCACAGACATGCAACATGACTTTAATTTTATGACTTTTTATTTCTTTTACCAATCTTTTCAAACAGGGAATGATAAAACGCTTAAAAGGTTCCAATGATATGCTGCCAGAGGATAATGTTGGTTCGCCGATCCAGATAAAATCCGCTCCTGCATGAACAATCGCGGCTCCAGTTATTACCTGAGTGTTGCAGCTCAATTCCAACAGCTCTTCGGCTGAGTTACCTCGTTTTTTGAAGTCAGACACTAATTTTTCTGGGCCTCTTAACATGGATGCCAATCGAAAAGGACCCTGTAGATAGCCCGCAATGGGATATTTCTTTTTGGCTAATTGCTTCAATTGACGGATTCCATCCAGAATCATCGGTAACCTACCATCACTATGAGGATTAGGTGGAATCAGCCCAGGCAGATCTGTCGTGTAATCATTTATTACCGAGCTTAATAGCGAGGCTTCTCCTCTCATTTCTTTGGAAAGGTCAACAACACTACCCATTATCTCCGCTTCAGCTTGAATGCCCCATATGTCCCATAACAAATCAAAACCAAATTTTTCCGCACAATAATATTGAGCATAAACATGTCTGAGTGAAGACTCTGTCAAATCTGAAGCGTTGAAACCTGCCTGTTTTGCGCTCCATTCCCGTACAATAGGAGCTATCGCGATTTGATCAGTGGGATCACCATTTAAAGTAGCCATTATTCTTTCATAAGGTGTCATTTTTCTTCCTAAATTGATTTAAAAATTATAAATTCTGGTTTGTTTAAATACTCTTCGATACTTAGAAAATAATGGACTATCGTAGTTCGAGAGCAAATTAACACAATTGCATTTGATTACAAATACTTCGATAGTAAGCTTTAGACGATTGATGTTATGGGATTAAGACATGAGTGCATTCAAAATATTGCGCATCTCCTCTATCGTATATTGACTTGCTTTTATATACTCAGCTGTTTCACTTAAGACGCGTTCCGGGTTGCAATATGCAAAGTATTTATGCAGTTTGTTCTCATGCTTTATACCCAAAGCTTCTCCAATAATTTCCGTTAATCCCATGATATCATATGAATAGTTCTGAATATTTCCGGAAAAGCTTTGATAACAGAATAAACAGTCTGTTACCATGATTTCTGCCCCCATAGCTTCGACACAATCCATACTCTTTTTCCTTAATCCTTCCGCGACAGCGGGATTGCAATTCCAGGTAGGGCCACCACAACAAAAAGGGTAATTCCCCTCTGACGAGATCATGCGGAATCGTAGTTTTGGTATTGCCTGAAGTATTTTCCTCGGAACTTCCATCTGATTCGTAAGATCATTGAATTTGCAGGGATCACAAAAAACAACATTTTTTTGAAAAGCGTATGAAAACGAAGCATCCTTCAATTTTGTAGAAATTAATTCATTAACATGCCCAAGTTTAAAAGGGACATTCTCCTCTTTTCTCAAGAGTTTTTTGTATATTCAAAAAACATGAAGGACATTGGACGTAAACATTTTTGGGTTTGAGCTTTTCCAAGTATGTAACAAGCTGGATACCCGCGTTTTCGGCTTCTACATACATACCATCCCCTGAAAACCGAGCCCCACAGCATACTTTTCCACCTGCAATTACTGTAAGCTTGATATCTAACTTTTCTAATATATCCAGTAAGGTATCTATTGTACTGACGTGCCTGCGTGCATGACAGCCTATAAAAAGTAAAGTATCGCCTGCAAAAGTGTTAAACGAAGCGCTATCTTTCCAACGCTGATCTGTTGGTTTTACCTGAAGACTGGCAAGCATATCATCGATATCCCAGGCATTTAAGGCTCGGTTGTTTCCCTCAACGCTTACAGGAGAGAGTTTAAACCTTTCCTTTCCTAGGATCTTCCAACGAAGGGCTTGTTGTAAATCATAGACATTGATTTCTTCAGGGCAGACATCTGCACAAACACCACATCGCGTGCAGGCAAAGGCTCGCTCAACAACATTTTTTGTAAAGGCCCCTCCCATCAAGGCATCTTTAGTTTCTTCAATAATCCGTTCTTGATCGATATTTTCTAGAAAACTGACTGATATACAATGGCATTCATCAATACAAATACCGCAATGCACACACTTATCAATAAAATTTTCCACAGATTCGCAATAGTGGCCTATAATGTCTATTTTTTTTAAACATATTTTGCCCTTCTTAGAAGAACCATTTACCATCTTTAGTAAAAGCCAACTCAAAAAAACCTTGATAGGATGGTGGCACAACCAAGTTGAACCAGCGATTTAAAATTTTACATATGGAATTAATGTATTACTACCAAACACCTCTAATTTTGAAGCCAGGCAAAAAGCCGCGCACCCTTCCATCTACGTCGATGAGGAGTAAAACTGCTGTCGATCGGTTTTTCAGCCAGTTTCACTTTATGAGGTGAGGCATCTCCTACACAAACGGTGAGAGAAAAACCGGAATCGCTTGCGATTGACATGATCCTGCTGCCTTGTTCTTACAGGTCTTCGGTCAGCTCATAAAAAAAATTCCTGGAAGGTTCCTCGTTCTGCCCATACTCATAGATAGTCAGATGGCAGGTCTGAGTATGATGGATACCTTAAAGGCGTATCCTTCCAGAGTATTTTTCGGTTCATAATTTCCATAAGATCCCGTACACCACAGCCCTCATGATTTTGATTTTTGACCATAGCGATCTTTTGCAGGAGTTGTTTTTGATATCAAGGGCTCTATCCCCACATCCATTGTCCGTTTGTAAGTTCCATCTTATTCATATTGCATAATCAGCCTGTTCTATCTAGATTTATTTTATAATTTCAATATGTCATGCTGTAATTTTGCCAAGATCGGACTTTTTACAGGATCATCATATTAAACATTTGTCAAAAATTCTCTTGAAACTCATTCAGACCTCATCATAGTAATTATATATTTCTGATGACAGGCCACATCTTTTTCCGATTTATATAATTTGTAAGATTTCGATGAAGTCTGCTATATGGATCTGTTATAGAGATTCTCTCTCCTCTAATTCGCTCGTGGTGAAGAAGAATCAACCCAGACAGAATCAAATTCCTGGAGCATCATTTCCACACCCACAGGGTACATTCCATGGACCCAAGGTTTGAAGGCAATAGCCGCTTTACTATAATTGAGAAACACCATAACTGCTTCTTCCGTAAGGATACCGTCCAACAAAGCGATATATGCCTTTTCTTCTTTGGATCTCTTTCCTCTATCGCCAATCATATACTTTATCAAACGCTGGTATCTTTATACAAGAATCCGCTTTCTTCTTAAACGCGGTTGTTTGAATGAAATCTTGCCATAACCGCTAACGCGTCAGGGCCCGAATTATGTGCCGTTATCGCAGCTTCATATTCCCCATTCAAATATCGATCATAGGCATGGGAGCCTGAATCGTATCTTTGTAATTTTGGCTGAATATTGATTGCTCTTAAAACGGTAAGAGAGGGGTTACCGCGGGAGTCCCCGCAAATTCGGTGTCGCCACCTTCTATTGTAAGGGGGAAGCCATCCTCGTATCCTGCCTCTCTCATTAATTGTTTCGCTTTAGTCGGGTTGTATTCATATCTGAATCCATCAGGATTAAAACCTGGAGTGGAAGGAGCCAGAAAACCGACGCAAGGATAGGCTTTATTCTTAGAATACTTTTTGATATACGCATCATAATTAATCGAATAATTTATCGCCTGCCTTACTCTTTTATCGGCCAGGGGTTTACGGCCATCTGCCAACGTCAAGTTGGGATTATAGCGAATTCCTCGTGTAAACATTTCTGGAACTTCCATCGAATATTTTTTCAATTCGGGATTCTTCTGTAGTTTCGCGTACTGGGATGAAAATAAGATGTTCGCATCAAGTTCATCAGCCTCAAATGCCATGTCTCGCGTGGCAGAATCGGGCATAATAAAAATAACCAGTTCATCTAGATATGGCTTTCCTGGTCGGTAATAATATGGATTGCGTTTTAATATTAATTTACTTCCTTTAACCCATTTTTCCAGCATGAATGGTCCCAACCCCACAGGATTTTGTGAATAGTGTTCCTTTGGCTCTGTTGTTTCGGGCTGAATGGAAAAATTTGAACGCCACAGTTTATAACTTGCGTCAACAGCATTTTTAAACGTAATCGATACAGTTTTACTATCAATTTTTTTGACACCTGATATCGTCTTGGCTTTCCCTTCGATCACATCCTTGCCCCCAACGATTGATTCCAGCCAGTATGAGGTTGGAAATCCATTTGCCGGATCCGCCATGCGATTATAGGTAAAAAGTACATCATCTGCGGTCATTTGTTTGCCATTGGAAAACTTCACATCCCGTAATGTAAATGTATACGTCCTTCCATCGTCTGATACTTTGACGCTTTCCGCAATTTCCAATCTTACTTCATTCTTTTCAGCGTCCCATCCATATAAACCACGGTGGATATTCATTATAACCGATAAGTCTTTATCATTAGTCGTCGCTCCCGGATCAAGCGTATCAATACAAATTCCATAGGGGGCGATAAAGTGGAAAGTCCCACCTTTTCGAATTGCGAATGAGGTATCCGCTGATAAAACAAACCAAAGTAAAATCAAACTGGACACTAATACGTTTTTTCTCATCTTTCCTCCGAAAGTATAAATTGTTAACATAAAAAACTATCAAAAAGACACTCAGAACCACCAAACACAATGAAATACTTTTTACCTCTTTGTTGTTGCATAATATTATGATTATTTGTAATTACACTTTAAAAGACACTTCTAAGTGTATTAAACGCAAACCCTCCATTTGTCAAGAAGAAAGATCGATTTTTTTTTTACCCAGTTGAAATGAATTGAATCAAATGTTTTATCAAAGGGGGTCTGTTTTTTTTTATTCCTTTCATATAAA
>LQAH01000243.1_pt1 | contig 14790 bp, 17 predicted proteins | sample 1535791 | NCBI WGS metagenome assembly LQAH01 (sample SAMN04331585, study PRJNA305678) | bioreactor metagenome | isolation source: bioreactor_4 inoculated with Wadden Sea sediment 2nd replicate of a... | place: Germany:Bremen
GAAAGTTATAATGAATGCATAGGTATCTGGGTATAAGTATGATGCTTGTATTCAGTAAACATATTATTCGGGGGTGTTGTAGTGAAAGATTTTGTATTAGTAATTAATCCAGGTTCAACCTCAACAAAAGTTGCTATATTTAAAGATGAGGAGAATGTACTACAAAAGAATTTGAGTCATTCAACTGAGGAACTTGATAAGTTTGACAAGATTACAGACCAATTTGAATACCGTAGAGACATTATTTTAAGTTGGATGAAAGATGAAGGCTATACGCCAGAACAACTTAAAGCTGTTGTTGGACGTGGTGGCTTATTAAAGCCTATGCCAAGTGGAACATATAAAGTAACTGATGGTTTGATAGAAGATCTTAAAATAGGTGTTCAAGGTGAGCATGCATCAAACCTTGGCGGTATTATTGCGAGAAGTATAGCAGAAGTTGCATCCGTAGAAGCGTTTATAGTTGATCCAGTAGCGGTTGATGAATTTCATGAGGTTGCACGTGTTTCAGGTATGCCAGAAATTCAAAGAAGATCATTATTACATGCTTTGAATATTCGAGCAATTGCCATTAATGCTGCTAAGGAAATGAACAAAAGTGTAAATGATGTGAACTTTGTAGTTGCGCATTTGGGCGGTGGTATTTCTGTAGTACCAATGCGTAAAGGTAAAATGATAGATGCAAACAATGCCAATGAAATGGGACCTTTCTCACCAGAAAGAGCTGGTGGATTACCTGTTGGAGACTTAGCAAAGCTCTGTTATTCTGGTAAGTATACATTTAAGGAATTAAAGCAAAAATGCGAGGCAAGGGTGGCTTAGTAGCTTACTTGGGTACAAATGATGCTCGTGAAGTTCTAAAAATGATTGAATCTGGCGACGAACAAGCGAAATTAGTATTTGAAGCTATGGGTTACCAAATTGCCAAGGAAATTGGTGCTATGGCCACTGTATTAAAAGGTGATATAGACGGTATTGTACTTACAGGCGGTGTAGCATACTCAGAATACTTAACAAATTATATCCGCGAAATGGTAGGCTTTATGGCGCCAGTTATAGTTAAACCAGGCGAAGATGAAATGCTTGCTCTTAATGAGGGTATACTACGTATCATGAGTGGTGAGGAAACGGCTAAGATTTACGAAAATGAAGTAGGTTAAATTGTAATAACAACATATAGTTAATAATATGAAACTCCCAGCTTAATAAAAGCTGGGTTTTTTTATGTAAAAAAACAATGATAGGTGTTGACAAAGGGACGGAACTTGATATATACTACCCCTAGTGGGAGGGGGTACAAAATGAAGAACGTTATCACGTTAAAAAACACCACACACAAAAAGAGCCATTCACATATGAAATGGGCATGGATTATTATGATTTTATTTTTAACATTGGGTATTATCGATTTTAGATTTGGTATTTTAGGTATTGCATGTATGGGTGCACCTCTGTACCATGCAGCAAGAGGTAAAGGTAAAATCCATTGTCAGAAGTATTGTCCTAGAGGATCTTTGTTAGGACGCATGTTAGAGTCTGTTAGTATGCAGAATAAACTTCCTAAATTTATGGTTACTAAAAAATTTAAAAATGGTTTGCTAAGTTTTATGCTTATAGTTTTTAGCTTTTCTATGTACCATGCAGGGTTAAATTTTGCACGTATTGCTTTTGCAATGTTTAGGTTTATGTCTATGTCTTTAGTAATAGGTATTGTTATGGGTGTTTTCTTTAAGCCGCGTAGTTGGTGTGTTGTTTGTCCTATGGGACACGGTACTGTTTTATTAGATAGACATGTAATTAAGCCTATGAATGAAAAGAAAAAAGAAGCTATTGTTGAAGAAGTCATAAGTGCTAATAAAAAAGCAAGTTAGTGCTTTAATGGATATTTTTATTGTTGTTTGCAGATATTTGCAGGTAGAAAGATGATTTACAGGGTAAAAATAAAATGAAATCAGCGAATGGGTGTGCATAATTTTGCACACCTATTAGTTTTGCAAAACATTGCGTGCAACAATTTGCAATTGGATGAAAATGCTTCTTGACTCTATGTATATTTTAGGGCTGAATCCTATGGTAATAGGGGGTTGCAATTTTTTTAGTATGATTGTTAATTAATTGGCACGTGATTTGCACTATGTATAAGTCGAAACGTTTTCATTAAAACTATTAAACCGAAGAGGTGAACCCGTTGATTAAAAGTTTAAATCAAGTCCTTCAAGTAGCGAAGGAAAGAGGTCCTAAAACAATTGCTGTAGCATGTGCACAAGATTCAGATGTTTTATTAGCAGTTGATAATGCAAAGAAACAAGGTATTGCCAATGCAATTTTAGTTGGTAACCAAGCAGAAATTGAAAAACTAGCAAACGAAAACAAGATTGAATTATCTGGTTATGAGATTATCAATATTGAAGATTTAAGTGAAGCATCTTTAAAGGCTGTGGAACTTGTTTCTACTGGTAAAGCAGACATGGTAATGAAGGGATTAGTTGATACTGGTATCATTCTTAAAGCAGTTCTAAACAAAGAAGTTGGATTGCGTACTGGAAACGTGTTATCACATGTTGCTGTGTTTGATGTACCAGATTATCATAAACTCTTATTAGTAACAGATGCAGCAATGAATATAGCTCCAGATTTAACTGGTAAGAAAATGATAATAGAAAATTCGATAACTGTTGCTAAAGCACTGGACATTGAAAAAGCCAAGGTGGCTGTGATTTGCGCAAAAGAAAAAGTAAATCCTAAAATGCCAGCGACTGTAGATGCAGCTGAATTACAAAAAATGAATGAAGCTGGAGACATTAAAGACTGTATCGTAGGTGGACCACTAGCCATTGACAACGCAGTTTCAAAAGAAGCAGCTAAATTAAAGAAAATCGATCATCCTGTAGCTGGTGATGCAGATGTATTATTAGCACCGACTATTGAAGCGGGCAATATTCTTTATAAAACACTTGGCTTCTTAACGCAAGCTAAGAGTGCGGGGATTATTGTAGGAGCGAAAGCACCTGTTGTTTTAACTTCTAGAGCAGATGATGAAGCAGCGAAATTGAACTCAATTGCATTAGGTGTTTTAATGGCAGCAAAAAATAAGTTAACGTTTATCGTATATAAACGGACAACTTGCTATTGCAAGGCTAACGCACTTTAAGTGCGGCTAACGTCTGTTTTACAGACGGCAAGAAAAAGGTTTAACCGTGACATTGTCACGTTAGCCAAAGCAGAAAGCTTTGTAAGCCGTTGGCTATGCCAATGTATACACTACATGTCATGATAAAAAGACAAACTTAAGAATTATATGTGGATACTTCGGAAAAGGTATTGCATACATAACATGCAGAGTGAGTATGGAAAAGGGGAGGAACTTAAGAAAATGGATATTTATCGCGTATTAGCTATTAATCCAGGATCAACATCAACAAAGATTGCAATCTATGACAATGAGAAAGAAGTATTTGAAGAAACACTTCGTCATCCTTCAGAAGAAATCAATAAGTATGACAAAATTTTTGATCAATACGATTTCCGTAAAAATGTTATCTTAGATACTTTGAATGAGAAAGGTATCAATTTAACAAAACTTGATGCAGTTGTTGGTCGTGGTGGTTTACTTAAGCCTATAAAAGGTGGAACATACAAAGTTACTGACAACATGATTGATGATTTAAAAGTAGGCGTTTTAGGTGAACATGCATCGAATCTAGGTGGTATTTTGGCTCACGAAATTGCAGAAAAACTGAACATCCCATCGTTTATTGTTGACCCTGTAGTTGTTGACGAAATGCATGAAGTAGCTCGTATATCAGGAATGCCTGAAATTGAAAGAAAAAGTATTTTCCATGCGCTTAACCAAAAAGCAGTTGCACGTAGAGCTGCTAAGGAAATGGTAAGCTTACGATGAGTTAAACTTTATCGTTGCTCATTTAGGTGGTGGTATCTCGGTTGGTGCACACCAAAAGGTCGCGTTGTTGATGTTAATAATGCACTTGATGGAGAAGGACCATTTCTCCAGAACGTTCTGGTGGATTACCAGTTGGTGACCTAGCTAAAGTATGTTATGCAGGCGAAATTCCACACAGCGAACTTAAGAAAAAAGTTAAAGGTAAAGGCGGATTGGTAGCTTACCTTTGTACCAACGATGGTCGCGAAGTTTGTAAAATGATTGACAGTGGAGATGATCGTGCTGAAATCGTTTATAAAGCAATGGCATATCAAGTGTCTAAAGAAATTGGTATGTGTGCAGCAGTATTAAAAGGTCAAGTTGACGGTATTATTTTAACAGGTGGTATCGCTTACGATAAAGCATTTGTAAACTGGATTACTGAAAGTGTTGAGTTTATTTCGAAGGTTATTATTTACCCTGGCGAAGACGAAATGACAGCACTTGCAGAGGGGGGTCTTCGAGTATTAAGAGGCGAAGAAGAGGCTCAACTTTATACAGTTTAGTTATTAACAAGTAGGCTGTAGTGTTGCATTTCAAGTCCCCGAGTTTTAAATTTGAGTCCCCTGCAGCCACTTGTTTTTATATCATCCTCAACACTTCGTACCAATCAACAAAATATACGGCGTCTTTTAGCTTCTAAGCATCCACTTTAAACTTCACCATACCTGTCGTGTATGGCAAAGCTCAAAGTAAACACTTAGAAACTAAAATACTTGTATCTTTTCATTGTAGGCACAAAGTGTTAAGGATAGGCGACCACGAAAGGTCAAAATCATTAAATCAAAACATATTTGCTTATAGAGAATAGAGGTGAAGCATTGGCTTCCCCAAAAGGTGATGGACCATGAAAGATAAACGTATCCGTATTATCATAGGCCACTATGGCAGTGGTAAAACAGAATTTGCAGTGAACTATGCTATGAACTTAGCTGAAGACAATAATAAGAATATTGCAATTGCAGACTTAGATATTGTAAATCCTTATTTTAGATCTCGTGAAAAGCACGAAATGATGGAAGCTAAAGGCATTAAAGTTATCAGTGGTGCTTTGGGTCACAATGTGAATTTGGATTTACCTGCACTATCTGCTGGCGTTATAGGTCCTTTACAAGATCAAACATTTGATTTTGTTATGGATGTTGGTGGCGATGCAGCGGGTGCTACAGTTTTAGCAAGGTTCAGACGCCATATAGAAGACAAAGAATACGACATGTATTGTGTTGTAAATGCTAACAGACCTGATACGCAAGATGTTGAAGGCGTATTAAGACATGTTGAAGAAATTGAAAACGTAACAGGTTTAAAAGTTACGGGTTTAATCAATAATACACATTTACTCAGAGATACAACTGCAGACGATGTTCTTAAAGGACAAGATGTATGTGAGGGTGTTTCACAAGCATTACAGATACCGATCAAATATGTGTGCATATTGGAAAAGGTGCCCAAACCCTCCCAACAGATAAAATTAAGGGAGAAATAGTTCCGATCAAAATGTATATGCGAGAAGAGTGGATGTAAAATATTAAATTAAGAGTTCGGAGTAAGGAGTACAGAGATCGGTAAAACCGACATGGAAAAAAACACGAATTCTGATTACGAATCAATCATACGAGGAGGTTCGAAAGTGGCAAAAGGTAAAGCTATTTTTAATGAAGACATCTGTAAAGGATGCGAACTATGTACAACGGTATGCCCAGTTAATATTGTAGCAATGCAAAAAGATAAAATTAATGTAAAAGGGTACCATCCATCTGGATTAACAGATGAAGAAAAATGTGTTGGTTGTACAAACTGTGCGTTAATTTGTCCAGACTGTGTTATTACAGTTGAAAGATACTAGGAAGCTGAGGAGGCTATTATAAATGTCTAAGGTTTTGATGAAAGGCAACGAAGCAATTGGTGCCGCAGCCATTAAAGCAGGCTGTCAGTATTTCTTTGGCTATCCAATTACACCACAAAATGAAATTCCAGAATATATGTCAAAAGAAATGCCTAAGCATGATGGCGTATTTGTTCAAGCAGAATCAGAAGTAGCTGCTATTAATATGGTATACGGGGCAGCTGGTTCAGGCGCTCGTGTTATGACTTCTTCTTCTTCTCCAGGGATCGCTCTGAAACAAGAAGGTATTACCTATATTGCAGGTGCTGAGTTACCATGTGTTATCGTTAACATTGTACGTGGTGGTCCAGGTCTAGGCGGTATTCAACCTGCACAATCAGATTACAACCAAGCAACACGTGGTGGTGGTAATGGTGATTACAAATTACTTGTATACGCACCAGCTAACTTGCAAGAAATGGTTGATATGGTTCAAGAAGCATTTGAAGTTGCAGACTATTACAGAAACCCAGTTATGGTTTTAGGTGATGGTATGATCGGTCAAATGATGGAGCCAATTGAGTTTAAACCACCTGTACAAACACGTGAATTACCTGCTAAAGATTGGCTACTAATGGTACTGGCGGAAAGCGTAAACCAAATGTAATTAACTCGCTTTACCTTCAACCACAAGATCTAGAAGATCACAATGCACGTCTTCAAGCAAAGTACGAAAAAATGAAAGCTAACGAGACACGTTACGAAGAGTATAATCTTGAGAATGCTGATGTTGTTCTAGTTGCATATGGTACAACTTCTCGTATTGTTAAGAACGCTATAGATGAGCTTAAAAAAGAAGGTATAAATGCTGGACTTATTCGTCCAATTACATTATGGCCTTTCCCTGAAAAAGCATTTGTTGAGCTACCTGAATCAACAAAAGGTTTATGCGTTGTTGAGATGAGCTGTGGCCAAATGATTGACGATGTAAGAATTGCATCTAATGGTCGTTTCCCAGTTGAATTCCACGGACGTACGGGTGGTATGATCCCAACACCTCAAGGTATTATTGACAAAGTTAAAGAAATGGTTGGAGGTGCGAAATAATGTCAGTTGTATTTAAAAAGACTGCTGGTCTTACAGATAAAGAAACTCATTATTGCCCAGGCTGTACACACGGTATTATTCACCGTTTAGTTGCAGAAGTATTAGAAGAAATGGGTGAACTAGGCGATGCAATTGGTGTATGTCCAGTTGGTTGTTCGGCACTTGCATACTTCTACTTTGATACAGATATTCATCAAGCATCTCATGGTCGTGCACCTGCAGTTGCTACTGGAATTAAAAGAGTACACCCAGACAAAATGGTATACACATACCAAGGTGATGGTGACTTAGCTTCAATCGGTACTGCAGAAATCGTTCATGCAGCACATAGAGGCGAAAACATTACAACTATCTTTGTTAACAACGCGATTTACGGTATGACTGGTGGTCAAATGGCTCCTACAACTTTGATTGGACAAAGAGCTACAACCTGTCAATCAGGTCGTACAGAAGCACACTCTGGTTTACCTATGCTTGTTTCTGAAATGATTGCTACGATACCAAGTTCTGCTTTTATCGAAAGAACTTCAGTGCATGATCCTGCTAATATTCGTAAAACGAAAGAAAGCGATCAGAAAAGCATTCGAAATACAAAAGCAAGGTAAAGGTTTCTCAATGGTAGAAGTACTTTCAACATGTCCTACTAACTGGGGACTTACTGCTGTCGATTCTCTAACGTGGTTAAAGGATAATATGATCCCTTACTATCCACTAGGTAACTTCAAAACACCGAAGGAGGACGTATAGAATGTTAAATGAAAGAATAATCTGTGCTGGTTTTGGTGGTCAAGGTGTTATGTCAATGGGTCAACTATTGACGTATGCTGGAATGATCGAAGGTAAACAAGTATCTTGGTTACCGTCTTATGGTGTTGAAATGCGTGGTGGTACTGCTAACTGTCATGTTATGATATCTGACTCATTAATTGGTTCGCCAATTATTACTGATAATGCAACATGTGCAATGGTTCTAACTTACCTTCATTAACAAAATTTGAGAAAGATGTAGTTGAAGGTGGCGTAGTAATCGTTAACAGCTCACTTATTGAGAAAAAAGTTGATCGTACAGATGTAAAGTCTTATTATGTTCCTGCAAGTGAAATAGCAGTTGAAATCGGGAATGCTAAAGTTGCTAACATGGTAATGCTTGGTGCATACTTAGAGATTAACCCAGCTGTTAAAGTAGAAACAATTATCGAAGCTTTAAAGAAAGTATTTGGACCTTCTAAGGCACATTTACTTCCACTTAACGAAACTGCTCTTCGTAAAGGTGCAGAAGCAGTTAAGTAGATAAAGTATGTAAAAACATAAATAAATGATCTTAGCAGCCTAACAAACCCTTGAATTGTTAGGCTGTTTTTATTTTTAAATATTTCTATTAAATCTGTTTTTTAAAACACTGTGTAATACTGCAAAAAAGAATATTCTGGGAAGTATGACAAAATTGAAGAGAATGCCACAGTGTGATAAAATAGGATGGTCGGGGATAAGCTCGACCATTTGTTATGTCTGGATTATTTGGGACCTATAACGAAGCGGTCTACTTCGTTGCCCTCGCAAGTCGAAAAGTATCAATTCGACGGAAGAGTGTTTTCATTTTAAATGAACACAGTCGTATTGTTAAAAATAAAGTGTAGAAATATAAGAGAGTTAAATTGGAGGAAAGCATGAGTAGATTATTCGGAACAGACGGTGTTAGAGGTGTTGCTAACACAGAGTTAACAGTTGAACTCGCATACAAATTAGGGCGTTTTGGTGCCCATGTTATAACACAAGGAAAAGAACGTGCTAAAATTATAATTGGTAAAGATACACGTGTTTCAGGTTATATGCTAGAATCTGCTTTGGTAGCAGGGATTTTATCAGCTGGGTGCGATGCTATTTGTGTAGGTGTTACACCAACGCCATCTATTGCACATTTGGTTAAGCATTACGATGCAGATGCAGGTGTAGTAATATCGGCATCTCATAATCCAGTAGAATACAATGGTATTAAATTCTTTAAAAACGATGGATTTAAACTGACTGATGCAATGGAAGACCAAAATTGCTGATTTTATCTTAAATGATAAAGACCTTGAAAACATACCTACAGGTCATGGTATTGGGCGTAAGTCCCATCATTTTGAAGCCAACCGTTTTTATATGGATTTTTTAAAGAAAACTATATCAGTTGATTTTAAAGGTATGAAAGTAGCACTAGACTGTGCCAACGGAGCAGCTTTTGAAGTAGCACCTAGTCTTATTCGGGAACTTGGTGCAGAAGTTGTTGTTATGAATAATCACCCAGATGGTTATAACATCAATGTAGACTGTGGTTCAACACATCCTGATAAAATAAGCCAATTTTTAAAAGAAACAGGTGCTCAAATAGGGCTCGCTTTTGACGGCGATGCAGATAGACTTATAGCTGTAGACGAAAATGGTGATGTAGTTGACGGTGACAAAATTATGGCTATTTGTGGTCGTCATATGAAGTCAAAAGGTCAATTAAAAAACAACACCGTTGTTACGACAGTTATGAGTAACATAGGCTTCGATATTGCAATGAAAGAAAACGACTTAAAAGTCTGTGAAAACGAAAGTTGGAGATCGTTACGTACTTGAAGAAATGAAAGCTGGAGATTATTCACTAGGTGGCGAGCAATCAGGTCACATCATTTTCTTAAATCACAATACAACAGGTGATGGTCTTTTATCAGGGATACAGCTCTTACAAGTCATGAAAGAAACAGGTAAATCATTGTCTGAGTTAGCTCAAATAATGACTATTTACCCGCAAGTACTTTTAAACGCAAAAGTAAACAACGGTAACAAACATAAGTACATGGAAGATGACGTCATTATGAAACGTATTAAAAGAAGTCGAAGAGTAATGCATGGTGAAGGCCGTGTACTTATCCGTCCGTCTGGTACAGAACCATTAGTGCGTGTTATGTTAGAAGGTAAAGACCAAAGTCAACTTGATAACTTTGCGAAGGAACTTGTCGAACTTATTGAAGAAAGACTCTAAAAACAGATGATAATGAGAATAAAGCGAGCTGATGCTTGCTTTATTTTTTTTATACAAAAAAATATATAATCCTTCAAATAAGAGCAAAACTTATAAAGTTTGAGACCATATTGCAGGTAAAAAATAAATAGTAACGTAGTCCTAGATAATAGGACTGAGTTATTATTCATTAAGAATTGTTTACATAATATAAATATGGGGTATATGTTCAACAAACCGAATTTTTGTTGAAGAGGACACGAAGATCTATATACTATATTTGGGCGCTTTGTATATGGTGAGTGAACAGCGCAACCGACCTGATGCTGAATCGGGTCTTTTTGTTTGAAACAATATCGAGAACGAAAATCATTCTTTAATAAAAACTACCTTAAATTAATGATAAGTTTTTTCGAATACTATAGTAAGCATAAATTATGTCAAAAATGAAATGGTTGGTGTTGAAAATGGTGAAAAAAAATCTATCTAATATATTGATTTTTACCGGAATTGTATTAACAATTTATGCAAGTTTCACTCTTGTTCAATGGAGAATTACACAGAATTCGAATCCTGTTCTTATCGTTGAAGAAAGTGATTTAGTAAATATAGAAGATGGTCAACCGGCATACGGATTCAGTTATGAAATCGATCGAGGATATCAACCTCCTGAAACTGAAGAAGAAGAAAAGGAAGAAATTTATGTTTTTGAAACTAAACGTATAGATTATGAAGATGGAATGATGAATATAACGATTCCTAAAATAGAAGTTTCAGCTGAAGTAATGGGTGGTACATCCAAAGCTCAATTAAAAAAAGGACCAGGTTTATATGATATGAGCCCTTTGGTATATGAAGAAGAAGGAAACGTTCTAATTGCAGCTCATAGAACAACTTATGGGAAGTGGTTCAGGCATGTAGACAAACTTGTTGAAGGAGATCCCATAGTTTTGGAGTTTGAAGAACATAATTTTTTATATGAAGTTGAAAGAGTATTCATTGTTGCACATAATGATTGGTCAGTAACGAAACCTCAAGGATATTCAGCTCTTACGCTTACTGCGTGTCATCCTTTATATTCAGCAAAACAGAGGATAGTGGTGAGGGCAAAACTTACAGAGATAAATGAAAAATTGACACATAAGTAGTTATTTTCCTTTTTCGTTGGACGGAGGTGAAGGTGAGGGAGGAACTTGAAATCAGCTAAAAAGTAGTAAGGAGGTGTAAGTATGAAGATGTATAGAAAAAAAATGGCCCTGTTATTGGCTATACTTCTAGTGCTAACAGGAGCTGTTTGGAATGGTGGTGAAACATTTATTTCATTTGCCTCAAGTGGTACCTTTTGGACTACTGATTCCGGAGGTGTTGTTCAGCAACAGAATCACTATTTAAATAAGAAAGACGTTTATATTCAAGGAGAAGGTTTCGCCACTACTACAGGAACTTTCCAGGTGAGAGTTTTATCACCAAATGGTGTTATATTAAGTAATCAGAATGGTGAGATTACAATCGATGGTGATGGAAAGTTTGGTCCTTTAAATTTATGGGATCTTGTTAATGGATTTGCAGATACACCTAATTCAGGTGATGTATACAAAGTTGAGATAGACGAAAGTTCACAATTCGATGGTCCGGAATCTAAAACAATTTAAAGCTTACTCGGGTACTATAAAACTAGAGAAAATAGTAAATGGAGCTCCTGATGATTTAACACCGTTACTGTGAGGGTGAGCGGGCCAAACTATGATATGGAACATGATATTATTCAAGGACAGATTAAAGAGATAAACAGTTTGGACGATGGAGACTTTACAATTAGCGAAACTTTACCAGCAGGTTATGAATTTGATAAATTTGAAGGAGCAAATGAAATTAGTTATGCCGTAGGCGAAGTAACAATTAGTGATGATGGTTATGAACATCATATCAAAATTTATAATGATGTAATACCTGATCCACCAGAAACTTATAGTATTGTTGTAGAGAAGGAAGTTACTGTTGTAAACGGAACCCCTTCAGGAAATGATACTTTTGGAGTCCAAGTTACTAATGGTCAGAGTGTAGTTGATAATGGTGGACCACAAAATATTGCAGATGGCGAATCGTTTGAAGTTACTGGTCTTCTAGAAGGCACATACTATGTTGAAGAATTAGTAGGTTTATTGCCACCTTATTATGTCTTTACAGGTTTTGGTGGAGATGCTGATACCAATGGCATGGTTACATTACCTAACGGTGATAGTGGCAATGCAACAGTAATTGTTAAAAATAGCTATAATGAACCAGATGAGCCAACGTACACTATTACAATTGAAAAATTTGTAGAAGTGTTAAGTGGAACCCCATCACAAAATGATACTTTTGATGTTCAAGTAACCGATGGACAAAATGTGATTCCGGGTGGAGGACCACAGGCTATATCAAACAACCAGACTTTTGTTATTAATGGTCTTGTAGCAGGAACCTATTATGTAGAAGAACTCTTAGGAAGCTTACCTGACAACTATAGTTTTGGTGGTTATGGTGGAGATGCAAATCCTCAAGGTAAGTTATGTTGCCGATCGATGATGATGACCAAATGCATATGTAACAGTTACCAATAATTATGATGAACCACCTGTACCAACTTACAGTATTAATGTTACTAAAAATGTTAACATCGCTGATGGTAGCTTAGAACCATCTGAGGGAGATCCTTTCAAAGTACAGGTTACAGATGGTCAGAGTGTTGTTGCAAATGGAGGACCACAAACCATACTTGATGGTGAAACGTTTACAGTAAGTGGACTCGTTGAAGGTACTTACTATGTGGAAGAACTCTTAAATGAGCTGCCAGTCAATTATACGTTTGAAAGCTTTGGAGGTCACGCAGATTCCAATGGAATGGTATATATCCCAATAGATGATGAAGATCCCGATGCCTATGTGATTGTAAATAATAGCTATGATAAACAACCAACATATAGTATTACAATTACTAAGATGGTTGAAGTATTAAACGGAACTCCAGCTCAGGGCGATACATTTGATGTTCAGGTAACAGATGGTGATTTAGTTGTAACGGATGGAGGGCCAAATGCAATCCAAGATGGCCAATCATTTGTAGTTAGTGGGCTTTTAGCAGGAACCTATTATGTAGAAGAGTTGCTAGATACATTGCCAGCATTTTATAGCTCAATAGCTATAGTGGTGATGCTGACTTAAACGGTATGGTTACCTTACCGATAAGTGGAGAACGAGATCCTAATGCAACTGTATATGTTAATAATGATTACAATGAGCCACCAGATGTATATAGTATAACTATTAATAAGGTCGTCAATATTATTAATGGAACTCCTTCAGAAACAGATACTTTTGATGTTCAAGTAACAGATGGAGAAGAAGTTGTACTTAATGGTGGACTGAATCAATTTTAGATGGTGCGTCATTTGTCGTTAATGGTTTATTAGAAGGAACTTACTATGTAGAGGAGTTATTAGAAATCTACCTCCTTATTACTCATTTGAAAGTTTCGGCGGTGATGCAGATGAATTTGGTATGGTAACATTACCAATTGGTGATGGACTTGATGCAGTAGTATATGTAAATAATAGTTTTGATGGTCCTATGCCAGATGGTATGATTAGCATAACAAAAGACATTACTAATAGAGATAATCCAGACTTAGAGTTTGGTGTAACGGTTTTACGATGAAGCAGACGAAATCGTAGGAACGGGTACTATTTCTGAAGGTGGAGAGCCATATGTTCTTAAGGGACTCGAAAACGGAACATATCGAGTTGAAGAAACAAGTGGTTTATCTTCACGATGGAGATTCAGTGGATTTAGTGGGGATACAAGTGACGGAATTGTCATATTAACTGAAAATGACAATGAAGCTGAAAGTTGTAATTGAGAATTACTATAAGAAGAAAAAAAGACCCAGATCCAGACCCAGATCCAGATCCAGATCCAGACCCAGAACCTGATCCAGAACCTGATCCAGAACCGGACCCAGAACCAGAACCAGAAGTAATTCCGGATGAACCAACACCACTAGCACCTCCAGTGTTTATTCCTGAGGAACCAATACCTTTAGATGTACCTAGTTTACCATTCACAGGTGGTATGATTGAACTAGAATGGTTATGGTTAGCTCTTGGACTATCTAGTGTTGGAAGCGGTTTAGTTCTAAAGAAAAAGAGAAGATAAATATTAATATTTTATGAAGGAATCTGAATTAATTTTCAGATTCTTTTTTCGTGAAAAACAAGAACAGCGTCTTACTGATTATATGGATAAAAGGGTGAAATGATTCATCTTTTTATCCGTATAATTAGTGAGACATTGGGCGAGCAAAGCGACCGCAGCAATACTATGAGCATTGATGGATTGTTGTTAGATAATTAACCTCAAGTAGAAACGTTTATTAAGTCGAATTCGCTGTAAACATTACATATATGAAACACATACAAATATTCGATTTCATATATGATAAAGGGGTATTGATAAAATATACTTGTAGTATTGTTGAAATACTAATCTATTATATAGAAAAAGAAGGGTTTGATTTAAAAATATGAATGAGAATGAAAAGTTTATTTGCAAGTTACCTCAATAATCATGACTAAATATTCGAATTACTATATATAGTTACTTTATTAATGAAATAACTTTGTAAGTAAACTTGATAAACGAGTACAAGTCACAATGCATGGCTTTGGCTGAGTAAGTAGTAGGGAGGTGCAACTATGAAACAGAACAGAAAAATTATTTCTTTGACATTGGTACTCCTATTGGTGTTAAGTGGATTGGTTTGGAATAATGGTTCAATCCTTTACGCTGAAGAGGATGTCAATGCAAGTGAAAGTACTGAAGAACCACCAGCTGACAAAGAACCACCAGCTGACAAAGAACCACCAGCTGACGAAGAACCACCAGCTG
>LQAH01000244.1_pt1 | contig 14783 bp, 17 predicted proteins | sample 1535791 | NCBI WGS metagenome assembly LQAH01 (sample SAMN04331585, study PRJNA305678) | bioreactor metagenome | isolation source: bioreactor_4 inoculated with Wadden Sea sediment 2nd replicate of a... | place: Germany:Bremen
TCAGCACCTCAACTTCCGTTCGTAAACTTTGTTACACAAGGTCATTTGGAATTGTGTGTATTATCACTGACCTAAAAGTTAAACGCGTACAATACTTGTGTAACTTGTAATAATCATGTTCAAGTTCGTTTCTACACTAAAATAATTACTCCTAAGTTTAATTTTATGCGTTATTTGCCTTAATTTCAATAGTTTTGACATCTTCCTATGATTTCACACCTCTTTCTAGTAAAGTCAGTTGAATTATGGTCTCTCGTAATGGTATAATGTTCGTTGTGCAATACAATATTTAAACACTGTTTCAACCCCCTACTTGAAACTTCAATTTCGGTATAAGTTTTAAGTGTTATTTAAATGAAGGTATTTGAGCTACTGCTCTAGGAGTGTAACTATGATTGACATAAATAAAGTAAGACATGTTCACCTTGTTGGTATTGGTGGTATTGGTATGAGCGGTATAGCGGAGATCTTACTCAAGCAAGATTTTATCGTAACTGGTTCTGACATTAATGCAACTCACATCACACATAACCTTAGCTCTAAAGGAGCAAAAATTTCTATTGGTCATGACGAGGTTCAAGTCATTGGTGCAGATCTAGTTGTATATACTGCAGCTGCAAACGATGATAATCCCGAACTTGTAAAAGCTCGTTCTCTTGATATTCCGACTTTAAGTCGTGCCGAAATGTTAGGACTTATAATGGAAGCATTTTCAAAAAGTATCGCAATATCCGGTGCTCATGGGAAGACAACAACGACGTCTATGCTCTCACTTATTCTTGAACATGCAGCATACGACCCAACCATGCTTATTGGTGGCGAACTTAAAGAAATTAAAGGTAACGCTAAAATAGGAAGCAGTGAGTACTTCATTACTGAAGCCTGCGAATATAAAGATAGTTTTTTACATTTTAAACCTCAATACGGCCTCGTTCTAAATATTGACGAAGATCATTTGGATTACTTTGAAAATTTAGAACAAATCGTTTCTTCTTTTAGTGCTTTTGCCAAATCAATTCCACGCAAAGGATGCTTATTTGTAAATCATGATGATTATAATGCAAAGCGCCTAAAAGGACACGTTGATTGTAATGTCATTACTTTTGGCATTAATCTAGACAGCGATTATCAAGCTAAAAATATTACTTTTTCAGAAAGTGGTCATCCAAGTTTTGAAGTATATTACCAAGATGCTCTATATGAAAAGTTTAACTTATGCATCCCAGGAATCCACAATATTTACAACAGTTTAGGCGCCATTACTGTCGCATCTGAACTCGGTGTTCCTAAAGAAACAATCAAGAAGAGTTTAGAACAATTTGGTGGTGTCAAACGCCGTTTTGACCGCATTGGAGAAAAACACGGCACCCTAGTTGTTGATGACTACGCACATCACCCAGCTGAAATTAAAGCTACTTTGGCAGCAGCTCGTAAATACCCATACGACCGCATTTGGTGTGTTTTCCAACCGCATACCTATACGCGTACAAACGAATTGTTGTTAGAATTTGCGAGAGCCTTCAAAGAAGCAGATAAGATTATTATTACAGATATTTATGCTGCACGTGAAAAAAAATACGGTAGGCATCCATTCGAAAGATCTTGTGAAAGAGGTCTTAGATGAAGGATGTGATGTCATTTACCTTGAGACTTTTGATGAAATCGTTGATCATTTAAATGAACATACGACTCATGGGGACATGGTACTTACACTGGGAGCAGGAAACATTTATCAGGTAGCTTATAAATATTTAGGATTGGTTCCTGAAGATTAATTGTAAACATGACTTTGTCTTGTTTAGGCATCAGGTACAAGGTATCAGATAAAAGGTAAAAGAACAGACATACAAAAACAAAACCAGCGAGTGTGCATTGCACACTCGCTTTTATTTTTTGCGTACTTTCTAATTTACTCTTCAGATTCCTCCAACTGATTTAATGCAACAGAATAGATTGTTTCCTTATAAAACAGCTCTGCCGTTATACTACTTACTGTTGTTGCTAGTAAAATAGGCAAAATCAGTTCGTAATTATCTGTAATCTCCAAGATCATTACTGTTGCTGTTAAGGGAGCATTTGCAAATCCAGAGAACATTGCTGCCATACCAACAACTGCATATGTGCATAAGAAAACAACTGGAATATTAAATCCAACTCAAGAATACGTCCAATAAAACTTCCTGCTGCTGCGCCAATAAAAAGACCTGGTGTAAAGCTTCCACCTAAAGCGCCCGAACCCAAACTAATACCAGTAGCTAATAATTTAGCTACGAACAACAAGAGTAAAAAACCCAAAGTAAAGTCACCTGCTGCTATCTTATGAATGGTATAGTTATAAACTTCGAAAATTTCCGGTACAAAGAAACCAATAATTGCAATGCACGCCCCTCCAATTAATGGACTCACAGCTGGATGCCATGGTGCATTAGAGAAGAACGCCTTGCTTTTAACGATTGTTTTTATATAAAGAATACCAAGTCCGCCAAAAACCAGACCAAGAAAAGCATAATTTATTAATTCGCCATATCCAAGCAATCCATAATGACCCGAAACAGATACAATTGTATAATCTCCAAGAAAATACCTTGATACAATAATAGATGTTACTGACGAGAGTACAATTGGCGTAAAGTATTCTAAAAATTTCTTATTGAATAAAATCTCTAGTACAAACAATGTTGCAAACAAAGGGGCATTGAATACACCTGCTATACTACCAGCCACACCACACCCAATAAGTAAGCGAATATGACTTTTCTTAAACTTAAACAAATAGCCAATATTGGAACCAATGGCCCCACCTAAATGCACTACAGGTCCAAATCTACCAACTGAAAGACCACCAATAACACTTACTAAGGTACCCAAAAATTTTATAATGACATCCTTAGGCTTCATTAAAAATGTCTGAATATGAAATAGTTCTTGCATAACAGGTACTACACCAAAACCGGACCTGTCCTTTTGAAGAATTAAATCTCTCATTATACTAACAATAGCACCCGCCAACAAGGGCAATATAATAAACCGTGGTTTTAAGTTCCACGTTCCAACAATAGCCAAGTATTCCGATGCTTTAGTAATAAATAAATTAAAAGCAATGGACAAAAAACCAGTTAGCATGCCAACCATTACGCCAATACCAGTTAGTTGAATAATTTCTCTATTACGTCCACCAAATATATTTGTTTTAAAGGTTCTTTTTTCCATAATTTAGTCCTCAATCTAACACCCGATTTATTCATGGAAAACATCGAGAAAGATACAAGCAATTTTGGAATTACTTTGTTTCATAATTTCATTGCTGTACTTGGTTAGTACAGTGATCAAATTATGGAGCAAAGTAAGCCAAAGGACGAAGGATATTTCCGATGGTTTTCGTGACTAATTTGGGTACAGTTAATAATCCTATTATACCCTTTTAGAGCTTGTAATCGCAACGGATTACGTAAAAGTATAAAGAAGGCGCACCAGATTATAATAGGAATTAAGAAAGACACCTCAATGTAAAAGGTGTCTTCGTTTATAGATTCATCTTATTCTGTTGTTCTGCTGTAAATATCTAAAAGAAGTTGCTCAGTTTGGTCGGCATCATGCACATAATAGCTTAATCCATTGTTTTTCACTTTACCGGGTAACCTATGTGCTACTAAATCGTTCATATCAAAACCAACTGCTTGTACTGCATAATAAGACATTTTTATCTAGGGTTAAATCTGTTTTTACATATCCGAATGCAGTTTTAACAACAACCGGCAATTGTAATCCTAAAGATTTTTTTATGGCTTTTTTAACAAACTCTTGTTGCCTGTTTGTTCTTGGAAGGTCGCCTTCGCCTTCTTCACCATTATTTTTACGCCATCTTAAATAATGTACCGCCTGTTCACCTTTAAGATTATGAGAACCAGCTGGTATGTTTATGTGCAATTCTGGTTCAGCATAAGGATCATCATAAATCATATCAGAAGGTACATTTACTTGTACGCCGCCAATAACATCCGTAATAGCTGCTACACCATTATAATTAACACGTACATATCCATGAACAGGTACGCCTAGTAACTTTTCGATTGCTTTGCGCATACCTTCAGAGCCGCCGTATTCATCATCTCTGAATCCATACACTGCATTTATTTTCTTTTGTCCCAATTTATCGTAACCAGGCACTTCATTAAATGTGTCACGTGGTATGGAAATTAAATCTACTAATTTTGCATCAGGATCAAAACTTGCAAACAAAATGGTATCTGCTCTGGCACCATCTGTTCCTATGGCAAGAACATTGAATCGTTTACTTTCCTCAACCTTTTTTTCAAGCGGCGAAAGTATAGCTTCGACCGGTGGAACATAGCCAGTTTCTTTATCATCTGGTAGTGACGGCATTTCGCTAGGTTCTTGTACATTGGCATTTGTAATATTAACATAAGCCAATACACCGCCTCCTAACATCATGGCAAAACATATAAAGGAAACGAGAAAAACTCGTATATAAAACTTCATTTAATACCCCTTTCAGCAAACCCCTAATCAATTGTAAAACATTTCATTTCATTTTAACACAATCCTAGGGACAGAGGAATTACAAATTCATTACCATTTTCTTAAATTCATTTATCTTTCATCTATCACTAAAGACTTGTTTTATTCATTCCATTTGATATAATCCACTAGGAGTTTAGTTGAACAAGAAAGGATCTCCTCTATGGAAAATCGAAAAAAAGGTATCATTTATATATTATTATCTAGTTTATTTTTTGCCCTCATGGCTTCATTCGTAAAATCAGTGGCCCATATTCCCTTGGCAGAAAAAATATTTTTCAGAAATCTCGTTGGTATCGTCAGTATGTTATGGCTTATTAAAAGAAACAAAGTAATCAACTTAAACCCAATCACTTCAAACTCATTACCTTACGGTCATTATTCGGACTTTCAGGCGTTGCATGTTACTTCTACGCCATTACAAACTTAAAACTTGCTGATGCGGTTATTTTGAATAAAACATCTCCTTTTTTTGTAATTGGTACTTTCAGTCATTTTTTGCATGAAAAAGTGAACCGCAAGCAACTCATAGCTTTAGCCGTTGCCCTTCTAGGCGTTCTTGTTTGTTGTTAAACCGCAAATGGATTTATCTATTTTACCAGCTCTCATTGGTTTAATGGCTGCTTTTTCGCAGGAACAGCCTATACCATTATTCGCAAATTAAGATTGTATGATGACAGCCGAATTATCGTTTTTTACTTTTGTCTTTTTTCTGTTGTTCTTATGATTCCCCTCATGTTGTTCGGTCAATTTGTCGTTCCACAAGGAAAAGATATCTTTAATCTTTTAATGATCGGAGTCATGGCTACTACAGCCAATTCTTAATGACCAACGGATACAGACACGCACCTGCATCGGAACTCGCCGTTTATTCTTATGCAAATATTTTGTTTTCCATTCTTTTAGGAATGCTTATCTGGCTAGAAATACCTGATATTTTTTCTATTATAGGAGCCACTTTAGTTGTAACAGGTGGAGTAATGAATTATTTTGCAGTCAATAGATCTTAAATAAGAGAACAGAGTTCAGAGAACGGAGAACGGTAAGTTCAAAACATTAAAAGCAATTACCTATATTTTAAAAGGTAATTGCTTTTTTAAGTCTTTGTCTTGTTTATTTAGCCGTACTCCGACCTCCGTACTCAGCACTCCTAAATCTTAATATCCGAGAAAATTAGCAAGTACCCCAATATTACAGTTCCTACAACTATAAAACAATCTGCAATATTGAATATAGGATAGTTGATTAAAGTAAAATCAAAGAAATCAATGACATAGTTTAAACGTACACGGTCGATTAAATTCCCAATACCTCCACCTAGAATCATTGCCAATGCAAGATTAAGCATCCATGGTTCTTGACTTTGCACACTCTTATAAAGGTAAACACTTAAAAACACCATTACCACTAGTGTAATACCAATTAATAGCGATTGTTTATTTCGAAGTATAGAAAATGCAGCACCTGTATTGCGACTGTATGTTAAATGAAATATATTCTCCCACAGTGGGTATGTATTCATGCTGATAACTGCGTTTCTGCCATATATTTCGTTACTTGATCCAAAACTAAAATGCCTATTATAAGTCCTAAGTATGCCACATGAGCCTCCAATATTGTGTATTTCTTAAATAATATCTATTGTAATGGTGATACAAGGCGGCCGAAAGATTCCATAAACTTCGTCCAAAGACTTCTTTTTGTATATTCTTCGAGGTTAATCTCTAAAGAATCTTTTAAGTCATTTTTAAAATCAATTTCTAATTTATTAACAACCAATTTATCATAAATAAATGCACTTACTTCAAAATTGATTTCTAAACTTCGTATATCTAAGTTTGCCGTTCCTACAGATGCTCCAATTCCATCTACCAAGAGTATTTTACTATGAATAAATCCTTTTTGATAGGTATAAATTCGAACGCCTGCTTCTAAAAGTTCTTCTATATGGGCACGCGAAGCCCAATACACCATCATGTGGTCTGCTTTTGATGGAATAATTATACGTACATCAATGCCACTCAACGCCGCTGTTTTGAGACCCATCATAAGACTTTCTTCTGGGACTAAATAAGGTGTCGTAATCCAAATACGCTTTTCAGCAGTTGATATCATTGTAAAATAAGAATGTAATATAGACATCCAATCGGAGTCTGGACCACTTGCTGCAATCTGCATGATTTGTTCAGCTGATTTACCAACCCTAGGGTAGTAGATTTCGCCTTCAATGAGTTTTTTTGAAACAAATTCCCAGTCTGTTAAAAGATAACTTTGTAAACTATAAACCGCTTCACCTTTTATCATTAAATGAGTATCACGCCAATACCCCATCTGTGGATGATGCCCCAAATACTCATCACCAATATTCAACCCACCGACAAAGCCTACACGACCGTCGACAATAAGTATTTTTCTATGGTTCCTGTAATTGAGTTCACGCCGAATAACAGGGAGCAATACAGGGAAAAAGGCCTTTACTTCTACGCCTCCGCGCCGTAACTCTTGAATGTATTTTTTACTTAAATGCCAACACCCAACGCTGTCGTATATAACCCGTACTTGAACACCTTCAGCAGCTTTTTTTATTAATACATCTTTAATACGATTGCCTATTTTGTCGTCTCGTATTATAAAAGATTGTAAATGAATATGATGCCATGCTTTTCCATTTTATCAATCATTTGGTCAAAAGTCTCTTGCCCATCAGTCAGAACGTCGACTTCATTGTTGATAAAAAAGGGAGCATCTGAAGATCTGAGCAATAAATTTATGAGACGGTCATTTACTAAGCTCTCTTCGTTGCTAAAAAGCTCTATATAATCTAATATTTCTTTCTGAATATCTGCCGCTTGCTGTATTTTATGCTTATGATTCCGTTGCTTTTTACGTGCCTTCCACTTTTTCTGAACATTTTGGCCAAACAGGATATAGAGTATAAACCCCACTATGGGCTGTATATATAAAACCATTAACCAAGAAATAGTCTTCGATGGTCGATTGCGTTCAAAGAATATGGTATTGGCTATAAAAGCTATATAAAGCGCAAAAAAGAACACCAATACACGATTAAACAGACTGACCCATTGGTTATCATAGACCCTTAACTGTGTAAAGCCATAATAAAGCGCTCCCAACGTAAGGAGTGCTAGAAGAGTCACAAATATTCTAACGATTCGTTTAAGATTGTTATTCATCACTTTGTCCTCAACAACCATTACCCCATTATTTTACAACCGTTGCTTCTAACCTATATATATGTTTACCCAATACTCTATAACGTTCTTCATATTCTGTAGTAACAATATCTAACAAACTGTCTTCACGGTGTAAATTAAGGGTTACATTCCTTATTTTAAAATGCATTTCAAGCATTTCATTTAATGAAAATTCGAATAACTCTTCACCATCAGTTTTAAAGTGAATTTGACCTCCCAATTTTTAGTATTGATTTATACATTTCCAGAAAACCACGATAGGTTAAGCGGCGCTTGAAATGTCTTTTCTTGGGCCATGGATCACTAAAATTCAAGTAAATTATATCTATTTCATCTGTCGCAAAAACACTCAATAGGTCTTTAATATCCATGCAAATAAAACGTATATTTTTGAGTCCTTTTCCATGGGCTTTTTCTACAGCCTTTAATAAAATTTCTTCTTTTATTTCGATAGCAATGAAATTTATTTCTGGATGATTTTCTGCTAAAGTTACACTAAACTTTCCGCGACCAGCTCCCAGTTCTACATGGATAGGATGATCATTACCAAAACTAGTAGCCCATTCCCCTGCCATTTCCATGTAATTGCCAACTGCATAATCTGTATAGCCCAACAATGCTTCCATTGCTCCTGCGACTTTTCTTCTTCTCATGTTTTACCTACCTCTATGTCATATAATCCTTACAATTATAACATAAGAGAAAGTCTGATAGATAGCAGATTAGCCTTAAAGTAGATTGGCAAGTTCAAAAAGAAAAACCAAGCAACTATAATGAGCTACTTGGTTACATTTATGATTTTATAATGGTTTTTACTTTCATCACTTGACCTTACCAATCTGCTTATTTGCAGATCCGACAATCAGCCATCCTTATTCCGTAAATATTCTAGGATTTTTTCGCCATTCCAGTAATGAAGCTTCTTCTTCTTGTTTTACTAATCCTTTTTCTACTGCTAATGGTAATAAGACTTCGTAATTTGAAAGTGTTTCGTAACCCATGTTTGCAGCTTCAAATCGTTCATCTACGATTGGGAACTTGTAGCTGAATATAGCCAATACAACCATGACTTCTGCACCAGCTTCTTCAAGAGCTTTTACCGCTTCTAGAGAGCTACCACCAGTTGAAAGTAAGTCTTCAATCAGTACAACTTTTTGTCCTTTTTCAAGTACACCTTCTATTTGGTTCCCTTGTCCATGTGCTTTAGGTTTACTTCGTACATAAACCATTGGTTTATTTAAACGATCTGCCACCCAAGCCGCATGTGGTATACCAGCTGTTGCTGTTCCTGCTATAATCTCTACATCGCTGTATCGTTCTTTAATTTGCTCTACAAATCCATCTGCAATTAAATTGCGCACATCTGGATAAGAAATAGTCATGCGATTATCACAATAAATAGGTGACTTAATACCTGATACCCATGTAAATAAATTGTCCCGTGAGGTAATTGAAACTGCCTTAATATCCAATAGTTTTTCTGCTACTTGTTTTGAATAATCCATTCAATTTACCTCCTGTGATGAGTGCATCATTTGCACTAAAAAAGGTAGATCCCAATATATAGAATCTACCCGTGAGTATACACCAACATAAACACAACCTATTCATCATAAAATACATGATTCTTTCGGCTCTGTTTGGTTTTCCTTAACTGTCTCACGGGACAATCTTAAAGGTCTACCATAGGCTAACATATTAATCTTCTGTTGTCAACGTATCTGAAACAGGTTGACCTTCAGTTAACTCAACCCCTGATTCAGTCTCTGTTTCAGCTTCAATTACTTCTTCCTTCTCTTCTGGTTTAAGACCAGCTACAGTGTAGCGGTTAACCGCATTCCATAGAAGGAACTCATTGATGCCGTTATCTTCTAATGCTTGAATTTGTGCTCTAATTTGAGGTGCTCTATAAGGTATATACCCCTTTACCCATTTAGCTGTAAAATCCTGAATCCAAGGACGCATAATAGCTGGGTTCTCTAAATTCGCATCACGGGCTAAAGCATCTTTAACACTTCCATTAATAGTTTCATATGGAAAGGCATCAGGTACACTTAATCCAAAATTATTGGGACCATAATGACTTGGGTACATCATTGGACACATGTAATCAACAACATTACTCAACGCTTCCCAGTGATGACCGATACCAACATCTTTAACATTGGTTGCAGCCCATCCAAATACGTCTGCTGAAATATAAACTTGATATGGCGTGAGCTTTTCACGTGCATATTTTAGGAAATTATGAATTGTTAAAGCTTTTGAAGCCCCATCTGGGTTTTTAAAGTCCAGTTGTTTATCTAAGGCTCTGCCTGTAGCTGGGAACCTTACATAATCGAACTGAATTTCATCAAATCCCGCTTCGGCTGCTTCTCGTGCAACTTCAATGTTATAAGCCCACAATTGTCTATCATGGGGTGAAGCCCACGTAATATTGTCGCCAGATTTATACATCTGCTTGAGTTATTATAACTAATAGCACGATCTGGGTATCGACGTGCATACTTAGGCGATTTAAACGTAACAATTCGAGCAATTAAATAAATATCATGTTCTTTCAACTTATCTACGAATGCTTTCATGTCTTTTATTGGCGCTCTTTTATTTGCTTCAGGGCAAAACATACCTGCAGCCATGGTATCGAAAAGCATATTACCATTGTCATCTTTCATATCAATTACAAAGGCATTAATCTCTGTTGTATCTGCAATTTCGATTAATTTGTCTAGGGTAGCGTTGCTGGCAGAATGTTGCGTTACATAAATACCTTTTACTTCTACTCTAGGGTTCTTTTTAAAATTTGGAATTTCTCGTATAGGTTCATACTCTACACCTTCATAAACCGTATACATGAGTTCGTACTTGTTTTCTACCACTGCTTCAGCAGATATCCAAGACGCATGTGCTTCTTCAATACTTTCATCTAACCTGATCCATGTTACGACGCCATTTTCGTCTGTAATTTCTTCAGCAATTAATATTTCTGTACGTGCAGGCAAGTTTCCAATTACTTCGGCTTCCATAGAAGGTTCTACGCGTACATTCACATTGTTCTTTTTACGTATCTAATACCTAAATTAGCAGGAACCTCTGGTTCTTCTACGACTGGTTCTTCTACAACCTCCGCAGTTTCAGATTCTTGTTCACTTTCATTTGTTTCCACTTCTTCGACTACAACTTCAGTTGGAGCTGGTTCTTCTACACTTGAATTTTGTGTGTTACACCCACTGCTTATTAAGAGTGTCGTAATCATTCCAGCTATTATCAATTTCTTGTATTTCAAACCTTATCACCTCTTCATCAAACTGATATCATTATATCACTTTTCAAGCTCTTTTGCTTTACTAGTCTTATTAAATTATTCATAAACTTTTAGCATTTAAATATCATATTTTATATAATATGAACAATATTTATCTTGTCCTACATTTTTACTTAAAATGAACGGTTTTATTAAACAACCCAGCAACAGTTACATTGCTGGGTTCATACAGTTTTGATTATTCAATTACGATCACTGCCGTTTGGCCTACTTCTGTCCAGTTGTATACAAACTTGGCATGAGATGTATAATTCCTAACACACTTATGAGAACGTGGCGTTGTTCCAATGGTTGACAAGTACTCTGCATGTCCTGGATCAACTCTATCAACAACGACTTCCTCTGTTACTTCCGGTACTATCACACTACCAAACTCATCGAGTACAGCAGGTTGCAAAACCCTTGTTTCTTTCACTAATTTAAAATTAACTGGAACACCATGGACATAGGCTCCACCATTAAATCGTATGGCAAAGGGCGCATACCCTGATATTTCTTCAGTAATATCATCTAGATATAAAAATTTACTTTTTTTCTCGGCGACCATAAAATGACCCAAATCAGTCTCTTCTTTATATTGCGCCTTAACACCAGTTGTTGCCAACATTCTAGAAACCAAACTCCAAGCTTGTCCATTGTGCTCTAACAGAATTTCGTTTTGATTCTTACGGTCAACGATAACAACCTTATTAAGGGACTCTATGGAATTTTTAAAACTCACATATTTTTTAGGTACAAAGTATATACCTTCATATCCTGGTGCTGTTACTTGGTAAGTATCTTCTGTTTCGCTATGGATCGACAACAATGTTCCATCAGTCATATACCTAAACTCAGTAGTATCTTCTTCATGGAAGTAAGCAGGTGCAGATTGTTCTCTTTTCGCACCATATTCGTCTACAAGGCCACCTTTATAACGAGGCGCCCACCCATTACGGTTTTATAGTTATAAACATAAGCTGTACTATTACTATCTATTTCTCTTTTTAATAAGTCAGCAGCTTGTATCATTTTATCAAACTGAAATTCTCGTTTATGTACAATAGGTGCAAAAACATAACCATATTGTTTAACGTCTTTATCCATCCAGTACACGCGGTACCATCTGTCACTTCCGGATTTGTTGGAATACTCGCCTTCTACAATAGCATCCATGCTCAGACGTTGATAACGATATTTTTTAATACGAATAGGTGCTTTAAAATGTGGGGTCGCCCGAACATTTACAACCGATCCTAAAATTTAAAAAATAATGTGTTCCAATTTGATACTGTGTGTACTTTAGATCTTCTACAACAACTTCAGGAATATCTAAGTCTAACAAGGTTACAAGTCTTCCTTTACCAATGACTTTCTTTTGATCCGGAAGCTTCTTGTAATAGAGTAACTTTTCGTTTACAGCGTCTTCGTCAGATATGTAAACATTCTCCCAAGGCTTAACTTCTTCTGTTTCCGTTTGATTCGTTGATTCATTATCTGATGCTTGTTCAGATTCTACATTTTGACTTTCAACATTCTCTATCTCTGTCTGATTTGAGTCTGATAAATCATTGGCCACACCTTCGGCAAAAGCACAATGACATATAAACAGTAATCCGATCGTCAAAATGAAACAATGGTTTCATTTTTTTTAGTATAAACATGGTGTGCCCCTTAACTAGCTCATATCTTTTTGCAAAAACACAGAATTGTCTACAGTTCAAAACCATAGACAATTCAGATAATATCATAATTATACCATTTTGTCATCCTTTAGGAATTCCAGTCAAATGTATGGCAATCCTAGGATTTAGCCATTTAGAGTACACCCCAAGCAAAGTCTTAAATTTATGTTACTTTTTACTTAAGAATTTAATTGTAAGTGTATATTCCAGCTATAAAATAAGTTTCAGGAATTTCGAACTCAGAAGCATCATATTCGAAATGCCAGTGACCTGGTAAACCTTCGTCGTGCATTGCAACTTCAAAATAAAGCATGGCAATCCCCGCTTCAATTTCTGCAATGATCGGATCTTTAACATCATCCGTATATGGATTGTCACGGTCTACAGCTAAAACAATGCGTTCGCCAGATACGATAAACTTCCAAGGCTGTCTATTTCCCCACGATGGAGCCATACGCATATAATAGAATGCCTCAGCTAAACCGTAGTCACTCAGTTGTTTAACTGATGCTTTTTGATCCCATTTTTTCATAAAACAATGTCTTCAATGGATTTACGGTTACTCACAGGTTCTTTGGAGTATTGTGGATTTATGTTAGGATAACCGAGTTCAGTTAATGGCGAAACACTTCCACCTTTAGAAGTATCATAAATATGAGATAAACGATGGTCTGATTTAGGGTAGCCCATTGCTATTAAACCAACTACTTCTTTTTGGGATTCAATCCCAATAAGCCCTTTAACTTCATCACTTTTGTCAGCAGTTTCGATCCAGCATGTCCCTATGTCTTCTTTAGTCATATGTAAAATGAGCCATTCAGCTAAATACCCCGACACTTTTAGGTAGTCTGTAGTCTTATCTGCAAGTATAGCCATGTAATGAGGTGATTTAATCATAACACCATTATAACCAGCTACACCATCGAGTGTTTTATAGATTGACTTTCCGTCTTCTAAATACAAAAACTTTATGTCTTCATTCATATTCAAGTTCGGCTTGTTTTCTAAAAGTTCGTTAAATCCTTTAATTACGCTTTCAGAAATGTGCTTGTCCTTATACTCTCTTACAGATCTTCTTTTTTCTATTACCTTCAACATTTTCATCTATATGCCCCTCCTCTTCCAATAAACGCTCCATAAAAATTATAACATAAATCTTGAATGAAAATAAATTCTGGTGAATTGTTATACCCGAACTATTCATAAAAACATCGATAAAGATATAAGCAAAAGAGCGAAGTATATTTACGATGATTTTCGTGAATAATTTGGGTTATCCTATGAATACCCAATAAAATTTAACTTAAAGATTTAATCACTCTATGGCTTGCAATAACTACTTTACATAATTCCTAAGTATACCAATTTTTTCAATTCTACACTCAACCACATCTCCACTTTTTAAGTATTTAGGCGGATCAAATCCCATCCCAACGCCTGATGGTGTTCCTGTTGCTATAATATCACCAGGATAAAGTCTAGTTCCCCTTGATAAATCACTAATAATGGTAGGAATATCGAAAATCATATCTTGTGTGTTACCCACTTGCCTAATTTCGTTATTGATCTTTGAAGTTAAGTCTAAGTGAATGGGAAAAGGCAATTCATTTTATGCACAATAATAGGTCCCACCGGACAATGGGTATCTAAACATTTCCCTCTAAACCATTGAGTATGTCTTGTTTGTAGCGAACGTGCAGAAATATCGTTTAAGATGGTATAACCAAAGATGTAATCTTCTGCATCTTCAGCTTAATATCAACACCTTCTTTACCTATAATAATGGCAAGTTCAACTTCATAGTCTACCTTGCCTTCAGTAATAGATTCATGTAAAAATATGGTTTCCTCAGGTCCTATTGCTGGTGAGGCTGTCTTTGTAAAATAAATCGGAAACTTAGGTACACCACTTAAGTTTGCTGTTTTTCCTTCTAACTCTTTTGCATGCTCAAGATAATTTTTCCAAGACAAAATACGTTTCGCTTAGGATTCGGAATTGGTGTTAGAACCCTTACATCTGCCATGGCTTTTGTAGTACCAC
>LQAH01000245.1_pt1 | contig 14753 bp, 25 predicted proteins | sample 1535791 | NCBI WGS metagenome assembly LQAH01 (sample SAMN04331585, study PRJNA305678) | bioreactor metagenome | isolation source: bioreactor_4 inoculated with Wadden Sea sediment 2nd replicate of a... | place: Germany:Bremen
TGAGATAAAACATATCTTTAGTAATTGCCATGACTTAATCCTCCTAATACTAGTTCGTCTAATCCTCTTATTACATATCTATGATACATAAGAATGAATATCAACACAAGTGAATAATGAAGCAAAAGTGTTAATAATTATCAATATAATTAGATAAATCTTCTGGGCCGCGTAAAATACGTCGTATAACTTGTAACTTACCATCTAAGGCTGGCCAAATACGCCATTCTATGAGCATTATTTTACCTGCGACAATCTCTAAGCCTGTTATGTGACGTGGTCTTACACATGAACCCGAATTAAAATAAGGTAATTGGTCTGGTTTAGAAAATTTAGGGCGATGGGTGTGACCAACAACAAGCATATGGTGGCTATGTTTAATCCAACGTACATATTTTCTCTCAATTTTGTGTCTATGATGCATGTTTTTGCGGGACTTGCTGGGTTATGAAAACCAATTATATGCATGTAACGCCAAAAATACCGTAACCACATTTTTGAAACCAACCAAAACTGGTCGTTCATAAAATCACCCTGATGACCATGTACTACATAAAGTTCCTGACCTGTTGGTTCATATTTAAGTATTAATGCCTCATGTACTTTAAGTTCAGGAAATAATTCGCGCTTTTTGTCTGTAAATTCATCAATGTATGAGTAGAGTTTTTTAGAAGATTGACGTTTATCCTTCAATTGCATGTTGTGGTTTCCATAAATATAGTAGAACCTATTTTTCCAGAAATAGCGTTGAAGCATTTCGAAGATATCACTATGGGCAAAACGAACATGTTTAAATCGAGCGTGTTCCCAAAGTTCGTCGCCATCGCCATTTTCAATGTATGTGTATCCATTTTCGTAGTAGTAGTTTAATGCATGCAAGTAAATATTTTGATTATGAGCAAATTCGTCAGAAATGCTATTATCACCACGATGACAGTCACTAAAAATAATGAATTTATCAGAATCATTAAATGAAATTACTTCTGCATTTGAAAAAGCTTTATCTAACCTTCTATTTGTAAACATAAATACACCTCGAAAAACTGTTTAAAGTTAAATGTCTAAAGTCGAAAGTAAGGTCAAAAACCTATTTATTATTTACCCAAATGAGAGAGCGTTAGACAGGGGAAAAATAAATTAAAATTGAAAATCGAATGACGTGTGAACCATAAAAAGTGATCTGTAACAAGTGACAAGTCACAATCTACATTCAACGTGTTACCTATTACGTACTACTTGTCATAAATACCTTCAACCCGTAGCGTCGGTCTTGCGCCGACGAAAACCAAATCAACGAATATATAAATAATGATATAATAACCTTAGTAATGTAGTTATTATTAGACATTTAACTTAAGAGAGGTTGATATAAATGAGTAAAACATTAGTTTTAGCAGAAAAAACCATCCGTAGGTAAAGAACTCGCCCGTGTATTAGGGTGTAAAAAAGTCACACGTAATGCTATTTATGGTGACAAATACATAGTTACTTGGGCCCTTGGCCATTTAATCGAACTGGCATCGCCAGAAAGTTACGATAAAAAATATAAACATTGGAATATGGAAGACTTACCAATGCTACCAGGTAAGTTTCAACTACAAGTCATTAGTAGAACATCTGCACAGTATAAAACAGTGAAGCAGCTCCTTAATCAAAAAGATGTTAAAGACATTGTTATAGCAACAGATGCTGGCCGTGAGGGAGAACTTGTTGCAAGATGGATTATAGAAAAGCAAAGACTAAAAACCTATTAAACGTTTATGGATCTCTTCTCAAACGGATAAGGCAATTCGTGAAGGGTTTAAACATTTAAAAGACGGAAGAGCCTATGAAAATCTATATAAATCGGCCGTCTGTAGAGCAGAATCAGACTGGGTTATGGGTTTAAACGTTACTCGTGCTTTAACATGTAAGCATAATGCACAGCTTTCGGCTGGTCGCGTACAAACCCCAACTCTGAATATGATCGTTATGCGTGAAGAAGAGATTAGGCAATTTAAACCTAAAACCTATTGGACGGTTTCAATTAATGTAGACGGAGTTAAATACAATTGGGAAGGCCAAAAGAATGTTACACGTTTTTATGACCGTCAAAAGTTAGATGCTTTTTGAAAAAGCTAAAGAATGCTAACGCCAAGGTTATGTCTTGTGAGTCTAAAGAAAAACGTACTCCTGCGCCTCAAGCTTACGACCTAACAACCTTGCAAATTGACGCAAATAATAAGTTTGGATTCGGTGCTAAGAAAACATTATCTATACTACAAGGTCTATACGAGCATCATAAAATTGTGTCTTATCCACGTACTGACTCTAAGTATATTTCACAAGACATTGTAAAAACATTAGACGAACGTTTAGAAGCGGTAGCTGGAGCTAGTGCATATAGGAAAGATGCCAACAAACTAAGACGTGGACAATTAAACATTACTAAAAAGGTTTGTTGATAATGCTAAGGTTACAGATCACCATGCGTTAATCCCAACCGAGGCTTCTGTGTTTATTGAAGACTTATCAAATGAAGAAAGAAAAATTTACGATTTAATTATCATGCGATTCTTAGGAATCATTTCACCTGACTACAAATACAAAGAGGAAAAAGTACGTATTGAAGTAGGCGGCGAAATTTTTACAAGCAAATTCGAAACACCTGTACGAGCTGGGTGGAAAGGAATCTATGAAGATATTGTTATAGAAGAGTTTAAAGGTCAATCTTATAGAAAAGGTGACAGTGTACAAGTAAGCTCTATTCAAGAAAAAGAAGATCAAACAAAAACCACCTGCAAGATACACAGAAGCGACACTCCTTAAAGATATGGAAGACCCACGTAAATTTGTGAAAGATAAAAGAGATGAAAGAAACCTTATCTCTAACAGGTGGTATAGGTACTGTTGCAACAAGAGCAGATATTATTGAAAAACTCTTCAAAACCTTTTACATTGAAGATAGAAACAAACATTTGTATCCGACATCGAAAGGAAAACAGCTTATTAAAATAGTACCTGAGGATTTAAAATCTCCTCTCCTTACTGCTAAATGGGAAGGTCGGTTGACAGCAATAGCTAAAGGACAAGAATCACCAATACAGTTCATATCAGAAATTAAAAACTATACGAAACAATTGGTTGAGTCAGTAAAGAATGATGCTGTTACCTATAAACATGATAATTTGACTGGCGAAAAATGTCCTGATTGTGGCAAATATTTATTAAAGGTGAAAACAAAAAAAAGGCGAAATGAAAAGTTTGCCAAGATCGTGATTGTGGATACCGAAAATCTTCGAGTATGCAAAGTAATGCTAGATGCCCTAAGTGCCATGTAAAACTCTATATGTTTGGTGATGGAGATGGTAAAACTTTTTTATGTAAAAAGTGTGGATACAAAGAGAAGCTTAGCTCATGGAAAAAAACGTAAAGACGCTGAAGGTACCAAAATGAGTAAAAAAGAAACACAAAGTATTAGAGCAAATGAAGAAGAAAGAAGCTGAAAGAAAGTTTAATAATCCAATTGCAGCATTACTAAAGGATTATGGGAAAAAATAGTAAGACTATCTGTACTAGTTTTGTAAAAGTCTTATGTGATAAATTGCTAATCTTTTTTTGTGAGTGTTTTAGAACTCGCGAGTTAGACAAAACTCATAAGAGTGAAGATTAAAGAGATGATTATAGAGATGAAGATTGGATAACGGTTGAGTATTTTGAGACTCAATCGTTTTTTATTTTTGAGGGAATAATGGGAAAAGATAAATTTAATAATTAGATTAAATGAGTTAGGACAAGGGATTTGAGTTCTTTTTTTAGTAAAGATAGATGTACACATAAACTGGCATAGATATTGCTTTAATTATAAATGTATAAGTAATCATTTTAAGGTGTGGTTCACCATAAACTATTATCTAAATACTTCTGTAGATTGACCATTACCCCTAATTTCTTTGTATATAAATAACTATTGAAGTGGAGATAATAGTGTTAGGTGATCCCACACTATAAAATGATACATAGATGGTGTAAAGCATCAAAAATGGATATAAATCTATTATGATATTTGGAATGTTCTACTTATGTTTCATTCTAAGAGTAAATGAAATTGTATTAGAGATGTGTCTATGAACAATGAAATTTTGAAATGGCGAAAAATATTATTTGTTGGGGAGGGGTACAAGAATGAAATTTCAAACGAAATTGGTTTTAATGGTTTTGTTTACTAGTTGTTATTATAAGTAGTTGGCTTACATATCAAAATCTGAATGCAGTTGAAAAATGTTTAAAGCAGAAATGAAGAAGTAGGATTACATTGGCAGAGTCTGTTGATGAAAAGATTAAAACATCTAAGGAATTTGAACATGTACTGGATAACCTTATGGCTGATCGAATTTTACAGGCCTGTGAAGCGATTGATCTCATAGACATTAACGAAATGACAAACGAGCAGTTGATAGCTTTAGCCCCTAACCTAAAGGTTGATGGTGGTATTTATGTAATTGGACCAGATAGAAAAATTGCATATTCAGACGTGTTGGACTATATAGGTTGGGAATATAAAGATGGTCATCCTATGGATCCAGTATTAACGGGACAACAGAGAACTTATACAGAAGCAATCCGTGGAGATCTTGCATCTGGAGAATTAAACAAATATGGCGGGATGGCCTTGAGTGCACCTGGTTATTTGTACAAATAGGTATAAAAGCTACTACCATTATGGATATTCAAAGAGCTTTTAGTCCTGAAGTATTACTAAAGGAGATAGAAGAGAATAAAGACGTTATTTATGCATGTATGATTAATACTGATGGAGTTGCATATGTCGGGTCTGAATCTGTTGTTCGAGAAGAACCATACACAAATCAAGTAACCGTGGAAGCAACAAAGAATGGCGTTGCTGGAGCCGAGTATTGGGAAGAAGGCGACTTACGCGCTTATGACGTCCAGATACCATATTATGAGGGAGAAGAACTAAAAGGGTCTATATGTGTAGTATAACTTAGAACGTATGGAAAATGTTAGCTCAGAACACACGTAAATCACTTTTAACTTCACTGATTACTTGTCTAGTTGGTATAGGTATTGTTTTATTTGTGATCCAACTCTTGTTAAAACCCTTAAAAGAATTAGGGAATCAGTTGGCTGATATTTCTAAGGGAGATTTTACGATTGAACAAGATCCTAAACTCATGAAGCAAAAAGACGAATTAGGAATGATTGCTAAATCGGTCAATGCAATGCGCTTAGAATTGAGTTCTCTTGTATCTACTTTAAAAGAAGATGCACATCGTGTTGAAGATGGTGCAGATCAGTTATCAGAAATTATGAACGAGACATCAAGAGCAATTGAAGAAAATGCTCATGCTGTAGAAGCGCTTGCAATATCAGCATCTGAACAATCAGAAGAAGCAAATAAAGTAAAGAGAAGTGCTGATGCTCTAGGTGAAAAAGTTGACCAAGGGCAGGAAAGCATCAATAATGCCAATGACCGAGTGGTATCTGTTAACCAATTAAGTACAGATGGTGAAGCCATTGTATCGGAATTATCTAATGTCACAAAGGAGAGTATTGGTAGGACACATGCCGTTGCAGAAGGTATAGAGAAAGTTGAAAGTACTGTTTATGATATGCGCGATTTTACAGGACGTATACGATCTATATCAGAGCAAACAAACTTACTGGCTCTCAATGCATCTATAGAAGCTGCCAGAGCAGGCGAGGCAGGTCGGGGATTTGCAGTTGTTGCAGATGAAATACGAAAACTTGCAGAAGAAACAAACCAAACAACCGAACAAGTAGAGTCCATTATTGAAGAGATAACAGTTAAAACGACAGCTGCTTCAAAGGATATTCATGCCATAAGTGAAGTTACTTCACAACAAAGAGAAACCCTCGAAAAAACCCTTGATATATTTGGACGTATTCAAGAGTCTATTGGCGAACTTGTCGAAGCAATGGATGCAGTTGTTGAAGTAAATGACGCAGTTGGAACTAGTAAGGAAGTAATCTTAGGAGCAGTTGTAATTCTAGGAGACTTAACTGATAACCTAACAGCAACTTGCGAACAGATATCTGCTGCAACAGAAGAGCAGACTGCATCAGTTCAAGAAGTGAACGCATTGACAGATACAAATCGAAATGTTGCTTCAGAGCTTGCAGATCGCGTGAGTAGGTTTAAAACAGTATAATAAAAAATGAAAGTTGTAAAAGACGACAGCTTTTAGACATGAACTGACAATTGAATAATGAAGAAACGAATAAAATGATTAAGCTCCATATTCAGCAAATGAATATGGAGCTTTTTGTCGCGAATATGAGTTGGAATCGGGTCGGTGAGTTCTTAGAAACTCGCATGAAACTGTATATTTTTTAAAGAATCCTTAATTTCCAATGGGTCTACTTTAAATTTACTGATGGCACAGTAATTGCAATATAGTATAGCAACTAGTTGAAAGATGTTTGTACAAACAGGAAAACGTTATGATGAAACATTGTCTTAGTAGATGAAATAAGACCTATGGAAGGAAGAAGGATGAAAAGCGAATGTATTAACTATGATGTAGCAATAATGAATGAGAGTAATCTTCCCCAATACCCTATCCCTAAAATGAAAGATGTATTAAATAGGTACTTGGAATGGGTAGAGCCTCTTGTTAATCGTATTGATTATTTTCAAGCGAAGGTAGCTGTAGAGAAATTTTTAAACAGTGAGCTGGCACCACGTTTAGAATGTATTATTGATGAACTTGGGCATCGTAAGAACAACAGTTGGATTTTTGATTACTGGGTAGAGGCCCACCTCAAAGTACGTAACCCCTTAACACCTCATACTAATGTACCGGTTATTTATGAGAATGATGCTTTAGATACTTATGATCCACTTCAAAAAATGGCCATTATAATCCATGCAGTTACATCAATTTATAAAGATTTTAAGGAAAATGGAACAAGGGCTTATACCCTATACAATAAAACGTATTCTTCAGATCAATTCCATGGTGTATTAGCTTCAATAAACCACATTAAAGAGGATCTTGATACCTATTATATTAATAACACGTGTTCTGAAAATATGGTTTTTTTGTATAAAAATCATATCCATAATATTCCAGTAATTATAGATAACCAAGTTATATCAGTAGGTCGTATCTACTTAGCTCTAAAAAGTATAACCTCGCTACAAATGACACCCCAAATTCCCAATGTTAATTACGTGACTATTGGGGTCAATAGAGACAAAGCGGGTCAAGTATTAAAAAAATACTTAAAGACCATGAAAATCAAAATTCATATGAGCAAGTAAAAAAAGCCATTATGGTAATGAATTATGATGACCACTCAGCTACATCATTGGTGAAAGCACTTGACCAAGCATCATACCATCGAAAATATGTGAATAGATGGCATGGCAAGGGACTTCAATTTAACTGTTCACAAAAAGGAGAAATGTCTTTTATTGTGGACCATTCATTTGCTGATGGTGGAACTGAAATTTATTTAATCGAACGGATCAAGAAGTTCATTGAAAACCAATCCTTTGACTTTACTAAAGGAAAAAACAAAGCCATTGCTTAAAGAACTTACTTTTAAGCTAACAGATGAGATTAAAGAAGAACTTTTAGATTTTAAGAAGGAGTTTGATCAATGCATGGATGCCTTTGGAACATCTTATGTAGGGCTCCCTAACCTGAAACGCTCAGTTTGAAGGAACATGGGATACGATCGGGTGATGGTTTCCTACACCTTGCTTTCCAAGTAGCTCAATATCAAACCTTCGGGAATATTTTTAATACTTATGTATCTGTTGATGCGCGTCACTTTTTTAGAGGTCGCACAGAAGTGAATCGTCCTGTAACAAATGAGTCTAAACGGTTTTGTGGAAATCTTTTTTTCTGATAAATATGACAATCAAACATTAAAAGAAATGATGCATGAGGCGCTTGATGAACATCATAAAAAGGGTTAAACTATGTCAGGCAGGTCAGGGGGTAAATCGTTATTTATACGTTTTAGAAAGAGTCTATCAAGATAATATAGATGATTTTAAAGACTTTGATAAACCTGAAATATTTGAAAATTGAAGCATTTAAGACAATTGCAGAAAACCGTTTATCAACCACAGGATTTAGTCATAGCCATTTAAAGGGACTATATTTTCCACCTGTACAGGCTGACGGGTTTGGTATTTTTTTATTGGGTGGGCGAAGAGTCTTATCTTATTATTACGGCTTTTAAAGAGCATGAAAGTATGAAGAAACAATTTGTCAAAAATTTGAATATTGCCATCGATAAAATGATTAATTTGATAAGTTACAAAGAAGTTAGTATACAAGAAACAGAGGAGGAAATTAGATGAGCATTAAGCGGAATCACGAACCAGCGCAGTTAGATAAAGTCGTTTTTTTTGGTGCATTTGCAGTACTTCTTGCAGTTGCACTACCCATTATTCTAAATCCAGAAGGCAGTGCTGCTGTCATTAATAGCATTAATACATTTATACTCACCAAGTTAGGTTCATTTTTATATTTGGTTTGGGATCTTTTTGTTTAGGGTTTTGTTCATGGGTTGCTTTTGGACGTTACGGTAAAATACGATTAGGAGATGAAGGTGAAAAACCAGAATTTTCTACCTTTTCATGGATTGCAATGTTATTCTGTGCAGGTGTAGGCGCTGGTGTTGTTTACTGGGGTATTATTGAATGGGTTTACTATTACGCAACACCACCTATGGGAGCAGAAGTAGGGAGTTGGCAAGCAGCAGAGCTTGCAGCTGCGTATGGCCTTTTCCACTGGGGCCCAATGGCATGGGCAATTTATTCTGTAACAAGCTGTGCAGTGGGTTATATTTACTTTGTTCGAAAAGATCCTGTTTTAAGTTAAGTGAAGCATGTCGTGGGATTCTTGGTAATCGTGTAGATGGTATGTTAGGAAAACTGATTGATATTTCATTTATATTTGGTCTTATAGGCGGTGTGGCTACAAGTTTGGGATTAGGGTCACACTGGTTACTGCGGGTATTTCGGAAGTCTTAGGTATTGAAAATACGCCAACCTTAGAGATTACTGTATTATTTCTAGTAACTGCAATATTTGCCTTTAGTGCATATTCTGGTCTTAAAAAAGGAATTAAGTTTTTAAGTGACATTAATGTCGTTTTAGCCATTGTTATTATTGCATTTGTATTTTTCGCAGGTAATACTGTATTTATTGTTGAAATGGGTACAACGGCAATTGGTGTTGTAGCAACTAAGTTCTTTACTATGACAACGTGGTTGGATCCTGCTGGTAAATCTATGTTTCCTCAATGGTGGACCGTATTCTATTGGGCATGGTGGGGCGCATATGCACCCTTTATGGGCATGTTTATAGCACGAATTTCTAAAGGAAGAACCATAAAGCAAATGGTCCTAGGTTCTTTAACTTATGGCTCTTTAGGATGCGTTGTATTCTTCACCATTCTTGGTGGTTATGGAATGGACCTACAATTAACTGGCGCTCTAGATGTAGTCGGCAAATTAAATGAAGTGGGGGGACCTCAAACCATTATTGCTATATTATCAACCCTTCCCATGGGGAAATTAGTCATATCCTTGGTATCTATTCTATGTATTATTTTTATGGCAACTTCTTATGATTCAGCATCCTATATTTTAGCAGCAAATTCTCAATATGAAGTTGGAACTGATGCAGAACCTCTACGCTGGTTAAGACTTGTTTGGGCCTTTGGTTTAGCACTTATTCCTATAGGATTTATATTACTTGGGAGTCCTTTGAGTACATTACAAACAGCTTCCTTAGTATTTGCAATACCTGTATGTTTAATTGTTATACTGACGGCATTTTCATTTATACGTATGGTTAAAGATGATATTAAAAGCAATGCATTGAATCAAAAAATTGTAATAAAAGAGTTTGCCAATGAAGATGTTTCCTAAATGTATTAATTACTTCATAATGTATGATTAGATAAAATGGAACAAAGGGTCCAAGGGATGATTTTAATCTCTTGGATTCTTTGTGGTATATGAATCAATTGTTTATCTATTAATCTGCAATAATGGTGTCTATTAATGAGGTTAATGCATTGAATATTACTTATATGGTTATGAATAGTGTATAATTAAATAAGCGATGAAATAGTTGATATGAGCCATATTCAGGAGTGATTATGTGAGTAATGAACCAATATTAGGCATCGACCTTAATGAATTCAAAGAAATAATAGATTTAGCATATGACGAGATTTTTATATATGATGCAAACTATAAAGTTGTTTATGTGAACAGAGCTTGCGAACGACATTATGGTATGAAACCTGAGCAATTAATGGGTAAGGACTTTTGGGAGTTAGCCAATGATGATTGTTGGTTTCCATCGGTACTACCAAAAGTATATGAAGAAAAAAGAAGAATAACTATTAAACAAACCTCCTATTTAGGTGTACACATTATTACAACTGCGGTACCTGTGTTAGATGAAAATGGTGATATTCGATTTGTGGTTATGAGTGTACGAGACCAAATGTTTGAGTTGGATCTTATTCGTGAGCAAATGGAAAAAGAATGGACCCTAGATTCATCTGAAGTGAAAGTTGAAAAGGAAACGAAAACCCGTTTAATTCATCGTAGTCCTGAGATGAATGCCATTTTACTTATGGTTGAACGCATTGCCAAAGTGGACTCAACAATCCTTATTCAAGGGGAATCGGGGACTGGTAAAGGATTAATGGCACGTGTGATTCATGAGAAAAGTAAACGGAATGAACGTGCTTTTTAACAATTAACTGTGCTGCAATTCCTGAAGACCTTCTAGAATCTGAACTATTTGGTTATACAGAAGGAGCTTTTACAGGTGCTAAAAAGGGCGGTAAACAAGGGCTTATTGAAATGGCCCATAAAGGAACACTTTTTTTTAGATGAAATAGGCGAATTATCCATGCGACTACAGTCGAAACTGCTCCATGTCATTCAAGAAAGAGAGTTTATTCCTGTTGGTGGTAGAGAAGCGAAAACTGTAGATGTACGAATAATAGCAGCAACCAATAGAAAACTGATAGAAATGGTTAAGGAAAAGGGATTCCGTGAGGATCTTTATTATCGTCTTAATGTATTAGAGCTTGAAATACCTCCCATTCGTGAGAGAGAAGAAGACATCCTGCTTTAAGCCAATTACTATTTGAATCATTCAATCATAATATGAACGTAATTGTGTCATGTCAGATGATTTGAAGCGTTTCTTCTTAGGTTATAAATGGCCAGGAAATGTTAGACAACTAGAAAATACAATTGAGCGATTGGTTTTGACAGCTAATGAGGATAAACTTTTAGTTGAGGATTTACCAAGACGTTTTTCAGAGAGATGAGGATCGAAAACTAAAGTGTTGCTAAAAATTACGAAGATGCAAAGACCTTATTTGAAACTGAACTCGTTGGTCAACTCTATTCACAATTTGATTCATCAAGAAAGTTGGCTGATAGACTAGGTGTTAGTCAGACGAAAGCGTCACGCATGATAAGAACATGGAAACAACATCAGAATAAGGTCTAATCAAAAGTTCAATTTGAACACAAGACAAAGAAGCTGCTACTCGGGGAATATGAGTAACAGCTTCTTTTTTCTAGGTGGGGTGTATATTTAAATAATTTAAAGTATGCGTTTATAAATATAAAGCTTATAGATCTATTTACATTTGATATTTAGTAAAGTATCTAAACGTTGGTCTTTCTGGTAAAGTGTCATTGTTGCACTTCCAATACCTTCAATTTGCGTTTTTATTACCATTGGCTACATAAACCATTTTATCTATGATTTTATTTGCAACTGAATCGAGTTCTTCAGTACCGTTCATAATGCCAGTCGCATCAATATCAATATCATCATTAATAAGGTCTTCATTACCACTTACACGAATTACAGGTAGTAGTGGGTTTTCGAATCCTGCTGCACCAGATGTCCATAGAATCATATGAGCGCCATAAGAAGCAAAATAACGCCTGAGCCACCACATAACATGGTTGCCTCGGAAAGATAAAAACCTGATTTATGAGGAGTTTCAATAAATTGATCATTAATTTCTAGTATGTCAACGATTTCCTTAGTACCAAATTTATGAAGTGCTCCGAGTGATTTTCCTCAATGGTTGTTAATCCACCGACACTGTTACCAATACTCATGGTTTCAACATCAGTTCCTTCAACACTCCAGCGCATACGCTCGTGTTCTATCAAACGTTCGATCTTTTTAGCGACTTCAGGTGAGCTTGCACGTGCATCAAGTTGATCTTGACAGCCTTGTAGTTCGAAAAGTTCGCCACCGATACATATGCCACCATGGTCAATAAGTTTATCTGCTGCAGCACCTACGCTTGGGTTCGATGCGATACCAGAACTTGTGTCAGACCCCCCACATTTAATACCTACAACGAGTCGACTTATTGGGAAGGATTCTCTCTTAAGTCCTTGAGCATAAGAAGAAAGAAGATTCATTTTCTCAATACCTAACGCTACAGATTTCCGTGTGCCACCCACTTCTTGACATGTTAATGCGTGTACAGGTTTGCCCGTTTTTATAATTTCATCAGTAACTTGTGTTGTTAGTATACTGCCACATCCCATAGCTAAGACAAGAACACCTGCTACATTGGGGTTTTTAGCATTGGCAATCATTTGGTTAAGTGATTCTTCATTTCCACCAAGCATACATGTATACCAATTTGTTAGAATAACAGCCTCTTCGAAATTTTTTTGCTATAGATCTTGCGATCCCATCACAACATTCATCTACAGAAACAATGAGTAATCTATTACGAATACCGACTGACCCATCAGGACGCAAATAACCCATAAATTCCATATTATTCACTCTCCTTTACGTCAATGTTCATTTGTCGCATAATCTCTTTTTTAAAAACAGGTGGAATGTCAACAACGGTACTTTTTACGTTGTGAACATGGACAAGATCACCAATGTTAATATCATGTGTACATTCTCCAATGACTGCACCACATTTTTTTGAGAAGATGACCTGCTTTCATCTCACAGAGCGCAATTTTATTACCATATGGAATATCCTCTAAAGCAATGACTTTTGAAACAAGTTCGTTTGCGGGTGTAAAGATTTGTGCAACATCATTCTTCTTCAGATCAACGAGAGCAGTTGCAACCATATCTGTTTCTTTCATTTTAATAAAACGATTCATAATATCCTTCCTTTGTTGTCCTTATGACGCAAGTGATTGATTATTTTTATCTTTAGAGTGTGCTTTAGAATCAGCAATCATCCACTTCATCCAACCGTATACCATAACAATCATGATAAAAATAATAGGTACCCCGGTGATGATAGCACATGTTTTAATGGTGTTAAGATTTGCACCAATAAAGATCATTGTTAATGGAACAAGAGCTAAGGTTACACACCAGAAAAGGCGGTGAATAGGATGTGGTTCTTCATTTTCTCCTAGCCTGGAGTTGCTGTTGCAGCCATGGTGAATGCAGCTCCATCTAGGGTTGTAGCAAGGAACAAAATAGACACAACACTAAAGATAATCATGAAAATACTACTGAATGGAAGCGTTCTCAAAACTTCTATGATAGCTACTGTATCTTGTCCAGCACCAAGCATACCAACCATGTCAACTAAACCTCTTATTTGACGGTCCATACTTAAACTAGAAACAACTCCGAAGAATAAGAAACAGCCAGTACTACCGCTAATAATTGTATTAATAACTACAGAACGAAGGGTTCTGCCCTTGGATACTTTTGCGATAAAAATACCTGTAAATGGAGCGTAGGTAATCCAATATAACCAGTAGAAAATAGTCCAAGATTGCGGGAAACCTGACTGACCGATTGGATCTGTGTAAAGACTCATTTGGAAAAGTTTTGTAACATGAGCCAAAGGCATTGGTAGTATTTGCAACAATAAATAAACCAGGACCTACTACAATGATACCAATACAGAAAATGATAGCAAGTTTAGTATTCCAGTTCGAAATCATTGCCATACCTTTTTGTAGACCAATGTAAGAGCTGAGTGAATAAACAACTGAAATAACCATAATGAGTATAACGTTCATTGAAAAAGTTGGTTCAACACCTATAACAGCACTTAAAACTTGAGATACTAAAGGTACTGAAACACCTAGTGTAATACTAAAGTCCACCAAAACAAATGAATATAAACATAACGTCAATAATACGACCTATAACACCATTTGCTTAATACCTGTAATAGCACTAATCATAGAACTTAGACTAAGTCCTTTGTTTTAACGAACGTAAAAGTGATAACACATTGGGAGCCCCACTAGGCATATAAAGTCCAAGCGCTGAATCCCCAGTGAAACATGTTATAAGGAAGGGCCATTTCAAAAGCACGTTGTGTATGACCTTCAATTCCTAAACCAGGCGTACCAATATAATAAGCCCATTCAATGAATGCCCAATATACGGTTGCAGAACCAAGACCACAACTGATCATCATAGAAACCCATTTAAAAGTGGAGTATTCTGGTGCTGAGTCACCTAGCTTAATGTCTCCGTAACGGCTAAAAGCAACATATACCAATAGAAAGAAACCTATTAATGTTAATAAGAGCGTACCAGAACCAAACCAGCTTGTCATTTTGCTGAATATTACATTTGCAACTGCTTGGGATGTATCTGGTTGAAAAAACAGAAAACCTACAACAGTTAATACGAGTAACATGCTTACAGAAATAAGCAATTTTATCAAATTTCTTTTATTCACTTTATTACCTCCTGA
>LQAH01000246.1_pt1 | contig 14748 bp, 21 predicted proteins | sample 1535791 | NCBI WGS metagenome assembly LQAH01 (sample SAMN04331585, study PRJNA305678) | bioreactor metagenome | isolation source: bioreactor_4 inoculated with Wadden Sea sediment 2nd replicate of a... | place: Germany:Bremen
CGAAAAAATATTAAAAAAAATGATTTTAATCTGTTGACAAAGTGATCGATATCCTGTAACATTAGCTTTGTTGTTGAGACGTGCCGGAGTGGCGGAATTGGCAGACGCCCGGGACTTAAAATCCCGTACTCTCCGGAGTGTATCGGTTCGAGTCCGATCTCCGGCACCACAACTTTTCTTCTTAAGAAGAAGTTGTACCAACATAAAAGGGTTTGGAATGTAAATTTCTAAATCTATTTTTATGCTCAATTTTATGAATGAAACGCTTCGGCGTTCTTTATATAGACATTTGACATAGATTGTGGCGGCGTAGCTTAGTTGGCTAGAGCGTTCGGTTCATACCCGAAAGGTCGGTGGTTCGAGTCCACTCGCCGCTACCATAACTACTTTTCACTTTGTGAAAGTAGTATCCGTAATGTAACTCGCGTAAGCTGGTTAAATATTTTTCTAATGAACGATTCAACATTAGAATGAATATTGGTATTCGTTGATTTTTACGAATAAACGTTAATAGAGATATAAATAATTTTGTGGTTGTCGCCATATACAACAAGCGCAAAATACTTTGAAGACAAACTTCCATTACTGGAAGTTATTTTGTATATAGACTTAAGGTATGATTTGATGAGATGAATTGAATCATGAAACCGAAAAGCAAAGTTACTAAAATTCTATTAAAACTCACTATATGTAACTAAGAATATTAGATAAATGATACAATAACCATATCCCCTAGTGAGAGGGCATGGTTTGTTCAATTATATTCATATAGTTGTAGCCCTACTGGACTGCAACAAATGAATCGATCTCGATGATCGAATTATTTTAAATAAAAGTAATGAATAAGAGAAATAACGATACATGAGAATAGCTAAGAATAAGGACTTGTTCAAATTTTATTCACAAAGGTGTGCTATGCTAGATAAAATTGTTGAAACCATTGAAAAATATCAACTTATTGATCATAAAGACCGTATCATCATTGGTGTGTCTGGTGGGCCTGATTCAGTTTGCTTACTTCATTCTTTGTGGATGCTCAAAGAGACATATGACATAGCATTGGCAGTTGTACATTTAGATCATGAATACAGGGGCGAGGCCTCCGCAGCAGATGCGGTGTATGTCAAAAACTTGTGCGAGCAACTAGGTGTAAAAGCTTATATCCATGCTGAGCCTGTTGAAGAGCTTGCAAAGCAACAGGGTATGAGTTTTGAAGAAATGGCGCGGGAAAGGCGATATGCACTCTTTTTTGAAGCTGCACAAGATTTTAATGCCAATAGAATAGCTGTTGCCCATAATCGTAATGATCAAGTCGAGACCTTTTTAATGCGTCTTATGCGTGGAACCGGTATTGATGGCATGGTAAGTATTCCCTATAAAAGAGATGATGGTGTTGTGCGTCCATTATTGGACATCGATCGAAGTGATATTGAACACTATTGCAAAACACATAATCTGAAACCGCGTACAGATGCAACAAACTTAGAAGCAATTTACACGCGTAATAGAATTCGGCTCGAAATGGTTCCATATATTGAAAAACACTTTAACAGTGGCTTTCAGGATACTTTGTTAAGAAATTTGGAACTCATTAAAGAAGATGTTGATTATCTAAAATTACAGACCAAGGATGTTTTTGATCAGATGGTATGTAAAAAGAAACATGAATGGTTGATACCAGTGGATTCATTTGTAGCATTGCATCCTGCCATGCAAAAAAGAGTTTTGCGACACACAATTGAAGCATTTACAGGAAGCTGTCAAAATATTTCCTTAAAAAATATTCAAGGATTATTAGGCATGATTCATAAGAAGGAGACAGGGAAAGTCCACATATTGCCCAATGGATTAAGATTCAAAATAAACTATAATCAAATAAGTGTTGCTTTAAAAGAACAAGAGACACTAAAGGATTTTGACATTAAACTTAACATTGGTAGTTTAAATGTAATTAATGAGTTGGGATTGGAAATCATGATAAAGCCAATGTCTAATTCAAGCAATTTTAAAGCGACACAAGATACAATGTGTATTATGATAGATGCTGAACGTGTAAATGGAACACTGAAAATTCGTAATCGGAAACCTGGAGACCGCTTTAAACCATTGGGTTTAGGTGGGACGAAAAAAATAAAAGACTACTTTATAGATCATAAAGTCGAAAGAAAGGAACGTGATCGAATACCACTCCTATGTGATGATAGGCATATCATTTGGGTAATGGGGTATCAAATGGATGAACGTTACCGTATTACCAAAGAGACAAACCAGTTTTTAAAGATTACTTTTAAGTCTTTGCAAGTCTTATAAAAGTTTTTTCAAGCACTTTCATAGGATTGTTCTAAGAAATGAAGTGTGGTAGAATGAAGAGAATTGATTTCAGAAATGATGTTTTTAAATATAAGGAGGATTTACTTTGAGGAAGTTTTTTAAAGGGGCAACCTTTTATATATTGATCTTCTTAATGATACTGGTACTGGTTCGGTTTTATAGCACAGAACAGCAGCCCAGTGAGAAGATCAACATAACCCGTGTTTATCAAGAATTAAAAAGTAACAATGTTGGAGAATTTAGTATTACAGAAAAGACCATTGAAGGTACGTTAAAAGACGGAACGAAATTTGAATCTTATATTCCGCCTGCAATGGAAGAACCTTTGGTTCATATATCAGTTTGTTGAGTCGTGATGCAAAACTTGACGTAGAAGGTGTAGCACCTGTTGGGCGTCCATGGTTTATGGATATACTCCCATCGGTGTTTATGATCTTAATATTTGTAGTATTCTGGTTTGTATTTATGCAAACTCCCAAGGTGGCGGGAGCAAGGTAATGTCATTTGGTAAGAGTCGTGCTAAACTTCATAAAGAAGACGATGGTAACCAAATTACCTTTGCTGAAGTTGCAGGGTTAAAAGAAGAAAAGAAGAAATGGAGGAAATCGTAGATTTCCTTAAAGCGCCAAAGAAATATATTGATTTGGGTGCTAGAATACCAAAAGGGATTCTTTTAGTAGGTCCTCCGGGAACAGGTAAAACATACTTGGCTAAAGCAGTAGCTGGCGAAGCAGGTGTACCGTTCTTTAGTATTAGTGGTTCTGACTTCGTTGAAATGTTTGTCGGGGTTGGTGCATCACGTGTGCGTGACTTGTTTGAAAATGCAAAGAAAAACGCACCTTGTGTTGTCTTTATCGATGAGATTGATGCAGTTGGACGTAAGCGTGGCGCTGGACTTGGTGGCGGTCATGATGAGCGTGAGCAAACACTGAATCAGTTACTTGTTGAAATGGATGGCTTTAGCGACAATGAAGGTATTATCATGGTTGCTGCAACAAATAGACCTGATATCTTGGACCCTGCATTACTACGTCCGGGTCGTTTTGACAGAGAGATTACAGTTGGTTATCCTGATGTACGTGAACGTGAAGAAATTATTAAGGTTCATGCACGTAATAAGCCGATGTCCGATGATGTAGATTATAAAATATTGGCGAAAAGTACACCTGGATTTACACCTGCTGATATTGAAAATATTCTAAATGAATCAGCTCTATTAACAGCACGAAAAAGATGAAAAGAAAATTCGAATGGAAACAATAGAAGATGCTACGACAAAAGTGATTACAGGTATCGAAAAGAAATCTAAAATAGTAACGCCAAAAGAACGTAATTTGACTGCCTATCATGAGGCGGGTCATGCGATTTTAATGCACGTATTAGAAGAACATGCTCCTGTTAATCAGGTTACCATTATACCGCGTGGTAAAGGTGCAGGCGGGTTTACGATGCCACTACCTGATGAGCAGATTATGTATAAGACTAAAAAACAAATGGAAGCAGATATTATGGTTTCCCTTGGTGGTCGAATAGCAGAAAAATTAGTATTAAACGATATATCAACTGGAGCGAGCTCGGACTTGAAGAGCGTTACTGCAACAGCACGTTCTATGGTCACTAAATATGCAATGAGTGAAAACTTGTCCTCTATGAGTTATGACACAGGCGGAGAAGTCTTCCTTGGTCGTGACATGACGTCGTCAAAAGATTATTCAGAACAAGTTGCAGCAGAAATTGATCGCGAAGTACGACGTATCGTTGATGATGCTTACGATAAATCGACAGAACTATTAGAAAAACACATGGATCAACTTCATGCTATTGCTAAAGCACTGCTAGAGTTTGAAACAATTAAACGTGAAGAAATTGATCTTGTATTTGATGACGGTTTAGAAGCGCTACAAAAATTGAGAGCATCTCAAGAAGGTGAAACTTCTAGTAAAGGTGGATTAGATCTATCTAAAAAAGAGGATGAGCCAACTGAAGAAGAAAAAGTGACGTCTTTTGAAAAAGTGATATCTGATAAAACCGAAATAGAAGGCGAAAAATCAACTGAAGCAGAAGAAACTTTGGTTGAAGATAAAGAAACACCTAAAGAAGAAGCGTAAACTTGAGAACTCCGTCAATGACGGAGTTCTATATTTTTTGTAATACTTCAAATAAAATTGTATAATGAAGAAAAATATATAATGAGGTGAAACAATGTCTTTTAATTTAGAAGTAGGAATGACAGGAAGAGTAGACTTGGTAGTTGAAGATAAACATTCAGCAGCAAACTTTGGTTCTGGCAATGTGGATGTATTTGCAACACCAATGATGGTAGGATTGATGGAGAATGCAGCCCATGCTACGGTTGATAAACATCTTCCGGAGGGACATGCTACAGTAGGGATTCAATTAGAAATAAGACACTTAGCAGCAACCCCTATCGGAATGAATGTTTATGCCATAGCTGAATTAATTAAACAAGAAGGAAAAAAGTTGACCTTTTAAAAATTGAAGCCTTTGATGACGAAGAAAAAAATTGGGTCAGGTACACATGAACGCTATATCATTCAATTAGATCCGTTTATTGAAGCAACTGAGAATAAGAAAAATAGAAACTTATAATAAATAGATGGTATCATCAAACTCTAGAGAGAATGATTGCCAATTTGGCATGGTAACAAGTATGTAAATATTCATTAATTATGAATTGTTTACTAAAAAAATATTTTGTCAAAGAATAGTGATATTGCAAGGGTTTCAAATGAAATACGAGTTGATGAAAGTTCAAGCACTTTGATAAATAATTATCAAACTATGGATTTTTGTATATTGATATGGTAATATGATGGTACATCATAAATTTGGAGATGTGCCAGATCTATACCGGAATGGCTCCACCATTCTATAAGTTGAGATTATACGGCATAGCATCGTCGAAAGACGTTTAGCTATGCCGTCTATATTTTTTGTATAAACTTGAGATTCCTGTCCTTGAAATCGGACCCAAAGAATCGATATAATAAATTGTCAGAATAATAAGAAAGTAGATGGTGGATCCAATGCGTAAAGTTCATGTAGATAATATTCGAACTCAAGTTGCAGAAATGTGTATAGAAGCAAATTATGAATTACCTGAAGATGTACGAAGTGCTTTAAGTAGTGCTTTAAAAGTAGAAGCTTCGCCAACAGGGCAAGGTATACTTAAAGATATTCTTGAAAACGCTAGAATAGCAAAAGATGATCGTGTACCAATGTGCCAAGACACAGGTATGGCTGTTATCTTTATTGAAATAGGACAGGAAGTGTACTTTGAGGGTGGTGACTTAAACGAAGCTATTAACCAAGGGTACGTGAAGGATATGAAAAGGGATACTTAAGAAAATCAGTTGTTGAGGATCCTGTTAAACGTGTAAATACGGGTGATAACACTCCGGCCATAATACATATGCGTATGGTTCAAGGTGATAAAGTTAAAATAATGGTTGCGCCTAAGGGGTTTGGCAGTGAAAATATGTCGCAGACCCGTATGCTCAAACCATCCGATGGCATACAAGGTGTTGAAGATTTTTGTTGTACAGGTTGTATCAGAAGCAGGGCCTAATCCATGTCCGCCTATTGTCGTAGGAGTTGGCGTTGGTGGAACCCTAGAAAAAGCAGCCTTGTTGGCAAAAGAAGCGCTTATGCGGAAAATAGGATCATCTAATCCTAAGGAACATTATGCGGGGCTAGAAGCCGTATTAAGAAACGGATTTCTAATTTAGGTATTGGTCCCCAAGGTTTGGGTGGTAATACAACTGCATTAGCAGTACATGTAAATGATTATCCAACCCATATTGCTGGATTACCAGTAGTCGTAAATATTAATTGTCATGCGTCGCGTCATGTCGAAAGGGTTATATAGGAGGCAATATGAAAAAACAATCCAGACACCTTTAACCTTAGAAAAAGTAAAAGAACTAAAAGCCGGAGATCAGATATTGATATCAGGTGTTATATATACAGGTCGAGACGCAGCTCATGGAAAAATGATAGAAGCTTTGAACAGGGGAGAAGAACTACCTTTTGAGATTCAAGATCAAATCATTTATTATGTCGGTCCTGCTCCTGCTAAGCCAGGTAAAGCCATTGGTTCTGCTGGACCAACAACATCTTATCGCATGGATGACTTAACTTTACCTCTACTTGAAAGAGGGCTTCGCGGTATGATCGGAAAAGGCATCAGAGCCCCTAAAGTAATAGAGGGGATGAAAGAACATGGTGCAGTATACCTCGCTGCTATAGGCGGTGCTGGTGCACTCATTGCAAGTACCATTAAAAAGAGTCAAATCATAGCTTACGAAGATTTGGGACCTGAAGCCATTCGAAGATTGGAAGTCGAGGCATTTCCAGCAGTGGTAGTAATAGATTCTCAAGGTAATAATCTTTATGTATCAGAAAGAGAAAAGTATCAAGTTAAAGAGTAAGTATTGATTAATAAGATACTAATAGAAAACGCTTTCTCAACTGTTTTATTGCTGGTTTAAGGTTCTACTTTTAACTTTAAACTAGCAACTTTGAACGTCAATAACGGCAAAGCCGTTTTGAATACACACTCCTTTAAAAGTGAATGGAATACTCTCTTATATGAGAGCGTTCAACCCCAAGTTCCTTTGTTTTGGTTATACTTGATCGTTTGCCGTGGTAAAATGACCTTTTATCGCAACCGTAAATGACGCGCAGTATAATGAAGCATGCTTTGCATGCCTTATTGTATTGCGCCTTTTTAATGGGCATAAACTATTGCTCTTGTTTGTGTCTGTTAAAAAGGTTTTCGGGTATGAACTATTTAAGTAAAAAGAAATCATCAACTTAAATAGGAATGCCGGCTATATCCGAACCTTTCATTCGACTTAGACCTTAATGAAACACTTGTTTTCTTGACGAAGAATACGTTTGTAAGGGTATATTAAGATCAATGAATGATTATGACCATGAACATCAACGGTACTTAGATAGATATGTACCGTGTTAAACTGCTAAGGAGGTCTATATGAATTCGACATTATGTCGTGGATGATGAATCCTTCATCCTGATGTTTGTAGCGGTATTCGCAGGAATGCTGTTCGGAAATTAGTTTGGTAAGTTCAATTTGGTGTTTCGGGTACACTTGTTTTCAGGACTATTAATGGGCTGGTGGGTACTTGGAATGGCAAAAGGTGTTGAAGAAGGCGGTGCCGGATTTAAAGCTGCTGGTAAATTAATTGGTTCGGGTGTTATTCCCAAAGATTTTTTCTACTTGTTTCTAATACTATTTGTTGCAGCAGTTGGCTTGCTAGCAGCTAAAGATATGGGGGCTGTACTGAAAAAATATGGTATGAAGTTTGTATTGTTAGGATTCTTAATTACGTTTTTAGGTGCATCGGCAACATACGGCATGACACTGTTTAGTCCAGATGCCAATCCTTATGAAGTATCTGGTGTTTATACGGGCGCCTTAACAAGTTCACCGGGTTTAGCTGCAGCAGTTGAAACAGCAACACAACATTCAACAGATCAAGTGGCTAAATAACAATAGTATGAACAATGAAGAAAAAGCTGCCTTTTTACATTTACTTGATAAAACAGGCGGGCTGACACCAGAAAATACACCAACCTTAAGTGAAAGACCAAGAAAACAATTATTACGGATGCACAGGCAGGTATTGGTGTAGGTCATGCAATTGGCTATCCATTTGGTGTTATCATTGTAATTATTGCAGTTAACTTCTTCCCTAAAATATTTGGGATTAATGTAGAAGAAGAGCAAAAGAAATTTACTCAAGAAATGAACGAAGCACGTGCATCGACTGGCGGTAAGAAAATTGAAGAAGTTGGTTTTGATCTTATTGGTTTCTCGATCGCTTGTTTCTTCGGATATACCCTAGGGAAATTTAAATTTTACTTAGGACCCGTTTTAGGCGACTTTTCTTTAGGGTCAACGGGTGGTGTACTCATTGGGTCCTTGATTCTGGGTTACATTGGTCAAATAGGATTCGTTAAATTCAGAATGAACTCAAAGTACTGGGTGTTGTAAGACAACTTGCTTTAGCCTTCTTCTTAGCCATTGTTGGTTTAAGATATGGATTTAAAGTATTTGATGCACTCTTTGGTACTGGATGGTATTTAGCCATCGTTTCATTGGTTGTTGGCGTCGTAGCAATGATGGTTGGTTTCTTAGTAGGGCGCTACGTCTTTTAAAATTAACTGGATTATGCTATCGGGTGCTATATGTGGTGGTATGACATCGACACCAGGTTTGGGTGCGGCTATTGATGCTGCAAACAGTGATGATCCAGCTGCGGGGTATGGAGCAACGTATCCGTTTGCATTGTTGGGGATGGTTATCTTTACAATCATACTTCATAAACTACCAATGTAAAAAAGCAACTTGCAAGAAAAAAAATCATCCCATTTATAAATGAAGGATTTCTGTACATTTTATAAAGATGGTGTTAAAATTAAAACAATGAATCGAATAATTAGAAGGTGATCATTTGGATACCAACGAAATTTTTTGTAACAGGTTATGCTAAACTTCCGCAAGGAATTACAGCTACAGAACTTTATACAGTCATTGCAGTAGGCATGCTTGTAGATGCAAATACAGGTGTCATTATAGACATCGATTGCTCGCTTGTAACAAGTGTTGCACGTAACTTTGTAAAAAACTTATGTGTAGTCGTAATTTAAACGATCTTGATACAATAGAAGCTATTTTTAATGACAAATATCATGGATCTGCACGCAAAGCGTTGATCTCAGCTTTTAGAACCTGTAATGAAAAATACTTACAGTATGTTAAAAATAAAGAAGAAGCATAATAATGGAACAACTTAGATGGTTTATGGGGAACCTATGAACTATGTAAGTTAGGTAACTAACTAAGCAGTAAAGGTAAGATGTAAAAAAATGAATTTTAGTTCGAAAATGCAAGAGGTATTTAACTTGAGTTTCTATGGGGATAAAACGACCTTTTATCTCAACAAGTAGTTATTTAAGAGTTAGATTACATATCTTTTATTTAAAGGATAAGTGTCTAACTCTTTTTTTGCGTGAAAAACAAGAACAGCATAAAAGTAGGTATAAATACGTCGTTAAGTATTTATACTTAAAAGCGTATTTATACCTACTTTGTATTGGGCGCGCCAAGCGACCGCAGCAATGTGAACTGTCATTGCTGGGTTGTTTAAAAGGTATAGCTCAAATTAATGAAAAACATTACATGGTTGTTCAACCCAATAACTTCACGTCAATTCGTATAGTGAAAATATGAATTTATTAAAAAGGAGATAATACAATGATTAACGATCGTATTCGTTGTGAACAATTACAAACAAAAGTAGTTGATGCTAAATCAGCTTCTATGCATATAAAAGACGGCATGACCGTAGCAACCAGTGGGTTTACACCATCAGGCTACCCAAAAGCAGTACCTTTAGCTCTTGCAGAGAGAGCGGAACAAGGTGACAAAGTAGAAATTACGGTAATAACAGGGCTTCCGTTGGTGATGAACTTGACGGAGCACTTGCACGATCAGGGGTTATGGTGAGAAGATTCCCCTACCAAACAAATAAATCATCTCGAGATGCAATCAATGCTGGTGCGATTAAGTACCAAGATATGCATTTGAGCCATGTACCTCAATTTGTGGATTATGGCTTTTTCGGGAACATTGACGTAGCCATCGTAGAAGCCCTTGCTATTACAGAGAATGGCGGTATTATTCCAACGACTTCAGTAGGTGTATCACCTCAAGCTGTAAAAACGCAGATGTGGTAATCGTCGAAATTAACACAAGTCAACCTATGGCATTGGAAGGTGTTCATGATATCTATATGACAGAAAACCACCTTTTAGAAAGCCAATCCCTATTACACACCCTGGAGATCGTGTTGGGACGCCATATATTCCATGTGATCCTGATAAGATTGTAGCAATCGTAGAATGTGACATAAAAGACAATGTAAGACCTTTAGGTCCAATTGATGATGACTCAAAAGCCATATCGCAACATATTATTAAGTTCTTTGAAAAAGAAGTTGAAGCAGGTCGATTACCTGATAACTTATTGCCCCTTCAATCAGGTGTTGGTTCTGTAGCCAATGCAGTTATGACAGGCCTTGTAGATTCAAAGTTCACTGACTTAACATGTTATACAGAAGTTATTCAAGATTGTATGTTTGACCTCATAGATGCTGGTAAAGTAACAGTTGCATCAGGAACGTCATTTACACCATCTTCTGAAGGATTAGTGCGACTCATTGATAATATGGACCACTATGCAAAGTACTGTATATTGAGACCTATGGAAATTTCTAATCATCCAGAAACTGCAAGGCGTCTTGGCGTTATTGCTATGAATACAGCCATTGAAGTGGATATGTATGGACACATCAACTCAACTAATATTATGGGGTCAAGAATGATGAATGGCCTCGGAGGCTCAGGTGATTTTACACGAAATGCCTACCTTTCGATTTTTACAACAGTATCAACTGCAAAAAATGGAGACATTTCTTCCATCGTTCCAATGGTATCTCACGTCGATCATACCGAACATGACGTCGAAGTGATAGTTACGGAACAAGGACTTGCAGATTTAAGAGGTTTAAATCCAGGAGAAAGAGCACGTGCCATTATCGAAAACTGTGCTCATCCAGATTATAAAGCCATGTTACTTGATTATCTAGAAAGAGCAGAAAAGGGCAAATATAAGCACCAGCCACATCTTATGGATGAGGCTCTAAGCTGGCACGATCGATTCTTGAAGACGGGGTCTATGAAAAAGAACGATTAAGCAGAATAAAAACAGCGTCCACTGTTTTATATAGAAACGGATGGATATGAATAAAAAGATGGGCATCAAAAGGTTCTAACAAGAACATTAAAATAGAGAGAAAAATGCAAGGAGATATGCAGCAATCTTGCGAGAATGTATACAAGCATATTTCCTTGCAAAAGTGAGCATTTAAAATTTTTTATGATATGCTTACTTATGGATAAAGAGTGGTAGGAAGAATGCTTAGAGCAGACCTACAGGTGAACCAAAGGAGGAAACCAAATGTTTGACAAAGGAAAGTTGGCAGATGTGAAGGCAGCTGTGGACAAATTTGATGAAAAAACAAGTGAAGCCTTAAAAAAGAGACCAGAGAGACAAGAGACGTTCTACACAGGATCAGGAGACGAGATCGATAGATTATATGGACCAAACGATGTAGAAAATATGGACTACATGAATGATCTAGGTTTACCGGGGCAATTCCCGTACACACGTGGTGTGCAACCAACAATGTACCGTGGCCGTTTATGGACCATGCGTATGTATGCTGGATTCGCAACAGCAGAAGAATCAAACAAGCGTTATAAATACCTAGTAGAACAAGGGTCAATGGGTTTATCTGTAGCAATGGATTTACCGACACAAATCGGATATGACTCTGATCATCCTTTAGCAGAAGGAGAAGTTGGAAAAGTTGGGGTAGCAATTGACTCCCTAGCAGATATGGAAATTTTATTTGACGGACTTCCATTAGATAAAGTAAGTACATCGATGACAATAAATGCACCAGCAGCGGTTTTACTAGCAATGTATATTGCAGTAGCTGAGAAGCAAGGTGTATCTGCAGATAAATTAAGAGGTACAATTCAAAACGATATATTAAAAGAATACATTGCACGTGGAACATATATTTTCCCTACAGAACCATCTATGCGTTTAATTACAAATATATTTGAGTACTGTTCAAAAGAAGTACCATTATGGAACACAATTTCTATTTCTGGATACCATATTCGTGAAGCAGGCTCAACAGCTGCTCAAGAAATTGGATTCACACTAGCAGATGGTATTGCTTATGTACAAGCAGCAATTGATGCAGGCTTAGACGTAGACAGTTTTGCACCACGTTTATCATTCTTCTTCAACGCACACAACGATTTATTAGAAGAAGTTGCAAAATACCGTGCAGCTAGAAGATTATGGGCACGTATAATGAAAGACCGTTTTGGAGCTAAAAATCCAAAGTCTATGGCGCTTAAATTCCATACACAAACAGGTGGTTCTACATTAACGGCGCAACAACCAGAAACAACATTGTACGTGTAGCAATCCAAACACTTGCAGCAGTTATGGGTGGAACACAAAGTTACACACAAACTCTAAGATGAAGCATTAGCACTTCCTACAGAAGATTCTGTACGTGTTGCATTAAGAACACAACAAATTGTTGCACATGAGTCTGGTGTTACAAATACAGTAGATCCTTTAGCAGGTTCTTATTATATAGAAGCAAAAACAACTGAGTTAGAAGAAAAAGCTATGGAATACATTACGAAAATGACGAATTGGGCGGTGCTCCTAAAGCAATCGACAATGGTTACATCCAATCAGAGATCATGGATGCAGCTTACCAATATCAGAAAGATGTTGAGACTAACGAACGTATTGTTGTTGGTATGAACAAATTCCAAATCGAAGAAAAAGCACCTGAAGGTTTATTACGTGTTGACCCAAGTGTTGGTGTTAAGCAAAAAGCGAGTCTGAAAGAGGTTCGAGAAAGACGTAATAACGAAGCTGTAACAGAAAAATTAGCAGCACTACGCGCAGGTTGCGAAGGCACAGACAACGTAATGCCACTTATCTTAGATGCTGTACGTGAGTACGCAACACTTGGTGAAATTTGTGGAGTTATGAGAGAAGTCTTTGGAGAGTACCAACAAAGTATTAATTTATAAATCAAGAGAACTTAGTTCGAGTTGATATATTGAATTATTCTGAATATTGATATGATTTAGAGGAGGAAAAGAAATGGATCGCCCAATTAGAGTTTTAGTAGCTAAACCGGGTCTTGATGGCCACGATCGAGGAGCAAAAGTTATTGCTCGTGCATTAAGAGATGCTGGTATGGAAGTTATTTATACAGGTTTAAGACAAACACCAGAACAAATTGTAAGCGCAGCTATACAAGAAGATGTAGACTGTATTGCAATGAGTATATTATCAGGAGCACACAACACACTACTACCTAAAGTTGTTGACATGCTTAAAGCAGAAGACGCTGAAGATATCCTAGTTATCGGTGGTGGCGTTATTCCAGACGAGGATATTCCAACACTTAAAGCAAGTGGTATCCAAGAAGTATTTACACCTGGAACACCAACAACAGTAACCATTGATTACATTCAAAAGAATGTACGTAAGTAATAGCTAATTATCGATAAAGCATCGATTGCTGAGAAAACCATAAATTCGCGGAGCAAACAGTTTTTCGGATCGCAGTGTACATAGGTACATAAGAGTCGGAAAAGTGTGCAGTAAAGCTGTAATACCTATGGTTTACAGCTACCGAAATGTTGCTCGCGTTAGCGAGAGTTAAACACAAAGAAGTTAGGGGAATTGTCAGCAATCGAATAGGACGGTGTGTAATATGAATCTAGCAGAAAGGCTTCTGAAAAAAGATAAGCGCGCAGCTGCAAGATTAATCACAATGGTCGAAAACAAAGACCCTGAAGCATATAAAATAATAAAAGACCTTTATCATAAAAGTGGTAATGCCTACGTTGTAGGCATTACAGGTCCACCTGGTGCTGGTAAAAGTACCTTAACGGACAACTTGTAAAGGTATTACGTAAAGAAGGCAAAACCGTGGCTATCATTGCTGTCGACCCAACGAGTCCATTTACAGGTGGCTCCATCCTAGGTGACCGTGTTCGAATGGGAGATTTAAGCACCGATAAAGGTGTCTTTATCAGGAGCATGGGTGCTAGAGGGCATTTGGGGCGGGATCTCAGAAGCTACAGGTGCAGCTGTCAAAATATTAGATATATACGGATATGACTATATCTTTATAGAACCGTTGGTGTTGGGCAATCTGAAATAGAGATTGTAGAAAATTGTGATACAACACTCATGGTTATGGTTCCGGGTTTAGGTGATGATATTCAAGCCATCAAAGCTGGAGTCATGGAAATCGGCGATGTCTTTGCAGTTAATAAAGCAGACCGAGATGGTGCTAAGCGAACTGCAAGAGAAATTGACATGATGTTAGATTTTAATACTTCTGACTGGCGACCTCCAGTAGAAATGGTTATAGCCATTGACAACAAAGGCGTCGAAGAGCTCATGGATGCAGTTAAAAAGCACCGTGCTTATATGGCAGAAACAGATCAGTTTATAGAACGAAGGAAAAGAAATTCCCATAACGAAATTATAGAGCTCGTAAAAATGCGTGTCTTGCATTTGATTCTAGATGAAACCTTTAAAGAAAATCATGTAGAGCATTTGACAGAAGCAGTTGCATCGAGAAAGCTTGACCCTTATTCGGCAAGTGAAGAGATTTTTCATAAACTAAAAACTTTATAGGCAGTTGACCCTTGCAACTGACCTTTCAATTTAAACCTTTAATTTAGGA
>LQAH01000247.1_pt1 | contig 14730 bp, 19 predicted proteins | sample 1535791 | NCBI WGS metagenome assembly LQAH01 (sample SAMN04331585, study PRJNA305678) | bioreactor metagenome | isolation source: bioreactor_4 inoculated with Wadden Sea sediment 2nd replicate of a... | place: Germany:Bremen
TAGAACACAGAAACTGGTTTCATCAACGCCGATATGGATTTCAAAGTAAAATCCCTGAGGGATAATCTGACCGACAATCCCCCTGAAACAGTTACGCATGCTCGACTGCAGAGGTTCGGTACTGAGCACGATATCCTCTGGCCGGATGGCGATAAAAGCTTCTCCTTGACAATCATTACGACCCAGATAAACCTGCAAATCACCAATATAAGCAATATCGTTCACGCAAATGACTGGAAAAAGATTTTTCATTCCGACAAAATCCGCCACCATGGTCGATTTCGGCCGTTGAAACAGGTCTTCCATTGAACCTGACTGTCTGATCCGACCATGATCCATAACAGCCCCACGCCCTCCCAAAGCCAATGCCTCGCTGAAATCATGCGTGACCATTAAAATAGTCGCAGCGGTGCTGTGCTGCAATCGCTTCAGCATCAGACGAAATTCTTCCCGTAAGCGTGGATCAAGCGCAGAGAGGGGCTCGTCCAGTAACAGGACCTTTGGCTTGACGACCAGAGCGCGCGCCATAGCCACGCGCTGCTGTTCCCCCCCGCTCAGCGTTTCAGGATAACGATTTTCAAGCCCCTGAAGATTCAACAACCGTATCAGCTCGTACAGTCGCTGCTTTCCATGAATCGGATCAATCTGGCTGAAAGAGAGGCCATAACGGATATTTTCCACCACGGTTAAATGAGGAAACAGGGCATAATCCTGATAGACAATGCTGATTCCTCTTTTTTCCGGCGGCAGCGTGGTGATTTCTTCACCACTAACCCTTATGGAACCGCTCTTTGGCTTAACCAATCCGGCAATGGTCTCAAGCAGAACGGTTTTCCCGAACCGCTTGGCCCCATGATGATAAAAAATTCGTTTTCATCAACGTCCAGGGCAATATTGCTTAAGTGAAACTCCCCAGGTCGATGTGGAGATCGGTCACGGTGATCATACTGTTCTCTTCTGCTTCGTTGTTAAAATGCGCAGTGCGAGAAACAGTAACAGACACATACCAATCAACCAGACCGCCACCGGTTGCGAATATTTCAGCCCGTACGTTTCAAAGCGTTCGTAGATCATCACCGGTGCAATCATCGGATGGTAGGCGACAATAACCACAGCGCCGAACTCACTGATCGCCCTGGCACTGGCCATGATAATACCTGCCAGCATGCTGCGCCACGCAAGCGGAAAAGTGATATGGAAAAAGGTGCTGACCATCGACGCTCCGAGGCTGCGAGACACATTCTCCAGCCGGGGCGAAACAGCATCAAAACCTTCTTTGGCGGCTTTGATATAAAAGGGAATCGCAACAAAAGTCATGACCGTGATAATACCGGTGATACTGCCCATAATGCGCACCCCAATTCCGACAGCAACTGGCCGAACCAGTGGTTTCGCCCCGTGACACTTAAGATGGCGATGCCAACAACCGGATGAGGAACGATGATCGGCAGATCAATGATCCCCTCGACCAGCTGCTTGCCGCGAAAATCATGGCGGGCCAGCAGATAAGCCAACGGCGTCCCCAGGATAAAGGAGAGTAAGGCGGCCGCCCCTGCCGCACTCAAACTCAGGATGATCGCGCTGAGAACATCCTTGTCAAAAATCGCCTCTTTCAACATCTGCGGCGTTGGCGCCGTCAATAACTGGATCAATGGCAGGGCAATAAAAGCGAGAACCGTCGCGGCGCAGGCGGCAGTTCCCCAGAAAAAAAAGTCTTTCTTCAGCATTTAGGCCTACTTCCGAACCGTAACCAATGGCTGCAACTGAGCAGGCAGCGCATTCTTCATCTGTCCGGAGGAAACCCTGGCCGGAATAAAGGGAGGCTGCCCCAGTTCAGCCAAAATCTTCAATCCACCCTCCTCATTCAGCATGAACGCCAGAAAAGCTTCAGCCGCTTCACGGTTGGGTGCATCCTTGAGCAGAGTGACTCCATAGGTAATCGACTGGCCCTTCATCGTCATCTTGGAACCCGGCTTTTTACCGCTGACGTCAACAGTGGCTTTGGCATAATCTTCATCAAACTGATAATTTCCCAGGTTGATCGCCTCTGGAAGTTCAATGTATTTCAGCCCGTGCTGCACCGCGACTGAGCGGTATTCCCAGCCGAAATCCATGTTGCCGGTCTGCAGCAGAGAAACCAGCTCAACCGCCTTGGGGCGAACATTTTCCAATGGCCGGTTGGCAATTGCTTTTCGGTAGAAACCGGGCAGGTTGTAATGTTTTTCCGCCAGTTGCAGCACCATCAGTGCACGGTATCCGCAAGGGTCAAGATCAGGAGCGGAATGACCCCAGATAACACCCGGCTTCAGCAGGATTTCAGTCCAGTTATCGACATCGACTTCATCGGCGAAACGGCTCTGATCGGTATAGCACAAAACCATCTGGTTGGACGCAAAGCGGATGTTATTGTCGCTGTAATCGGGACGCAACAGCTTGTCGATGACCTTGTAATCAGCTGAGGCCATAATATCGCACGGTTTCCCAGATCACTGATTTTTCTGGCCGCCTTCTGACTTCCAGACGCTTCACGCTGAACGTCAACTTCAGGATATTTGCGTTCAAAAGCTTTTTCCATGGACGCCATAGGGACCGAAAGACTACCAGCATGAAAAATGGTCAGAACCCCTTGAGGTTCTGCCAGCGCAACAGTCGCACAGAATAAAAAAGCGTGGTGCTGAAGAGGGCAAGCGAGCAGCGGAATGATTTCATTTTGGTTTCTCCTCAAATGTGTTGAACAGCTTTTCTGTGCAAAGCAAGTCGATGGGACATTGAAATAAACAGTGACATGTCTTCTCAGTCATATTGCACACTAAGTTAGTGGATTTTCCGGCATGTCGTTATATATTGAAGTAAATAACGAATGTCAAGACAAAACACCTACCCCCATGACCTCAGAGCCGCCTTGATCCTCTTAAGTGGAACAATTTTCTTTTAAAGACACGAACAAGCGTCATTTTGCTTTGAGCACTGAACTCTTCACGTTGGTTTGGACCCTCGACCGGATCAATCGCCCCGATTTCCCCAAATTCAACCATCCTTCCACTGCCCGGCCTAAATAAATATGGACCTCAGCAGCCTTACGGTCTCAAATAAGAATGCCCCGGATCGGCTCGATCCGGGGCATTGAAATTAACCGCTGTGCTTTATCGCTGATGCTACTTTAATCTTCTCAGGACAGAAACACAGTTAGTGGCAGAGGAACCGCCGACATTCAGGGTAACACCAATCTCGGGTTGCCCCTTGGTTGGCTTGACCCCGATAGGTTCACCGACAAGCTGCTTGTAGATGAGAGTATGCATTGATGCTCCGGTTGCTCCTACAGGGTGTCCCTTTGCCTTGAGTCCACCTGAAATATTGACCGGACAATCGTCGTCACGGGTAAACTTACCATCCATATAATCATATCCGGCCCGACCATCTTCAGACAATCCCAGAGCTTCGGTGCAGAGAAGCTGGTTAATGGTAAAGCAGTCGTGCACTTCAGCAAGATCGATATCACCGGCAGTGATGCCGGCCTCCTTAAAGGCTTTTTCCTTGGCAATCTTTCCGGCAATCATCTCGTGCATATTGTCTCTGTCCTTGATAGCGAACAGTTCATTGGCATGGCCGATACCGGCAATTTCAACAACTCTGCTGGAAATCGCTTTTGCGTTTTCCGTTGTTGTGATAACCAGAGCGGCGGCACCATCAGTGACAAGCGAACAGTCGTGAAGTCTCAGAGGTTCAGCGATCATCGGGTTCCTGTCGTCAGGAAGATCAAGGATTGCATCGGCGCTGAAAAGTTTCAACTTGTCAGAAGGGCCACCGGCACCAAAGTGAGCCAGCGGATTTTCGACGCCATTTTTGTAGCCAAGGGCCGAAACATGAGCGAGCATCTTCTGAAGTTCTTCATCGCTGATACCATAATGAGCCTGATATCCCTTAGCATATTCGGCAAAAAGACCGGGAAAGGTCATCCCGTTGGCACCTTCCGATTCCCAGTGAGAACAGGTTGCAAGCGCATGAGTCACCCCTTTGGTATTGAGCAGATTCATCTTTTCGACCCCCAGAACCAGGGCCGTCTTGCATCGTCCCGACTCAACCGCATAGAGGGCGTCATAAAGAGCCACGGACGACGAGGCACAGGCATCCTCGCAGCGGGTACTGGATTTATACCTGAGACCTGGGTCTGCATCGACCGCCAACGCCGCCATATGTTCCTGATTGGCAAAAAGTCCTGGTGCACAGGTTCCAACCCAAATGCCGTCGATATCCTTACCTTCAACCCCGGCATCTTTGAGCGCTCCTCTGATCGCTTCATATGTGAGTTCGTTAATCGATTTGAGATCGGTTATTTCTTTTGTCTCTTTATTCTTTTTAACAAAGGATCCGAACTGAGTGTTATAAGCTCCGATAATACTGACTTTACTCATAAGATTGTCTCCTTACAGTCTTCAGGTACAACGATATCTGCATCTGTATGGTTTAAGATATAGTCCACGGTATAGGGAGCAAAGTACTCCTGTAGAATGAATTTGCCGTCAGCAATCTTGAAAAATCCAAGGTCGGTCACGACATAATCGACGGCATGACCGGCAGTGAGGGGCAGTGTGCAATCACGCTTGAGTTTGGCATCACCGTTCTTCTCAAAATGGGTCGTCGCCGTGATTACCGTTTTTGCGCCAACGGTCAGATCCATGGCTCCTCCCATACCCGGAACCATTTTCCCCGGAATTTTGTAGTTTGCCAGGTTCCCGTTCTGATCAACCTGAAGCACACCGAGGACAGTATAGTCGACATGTCCACCACGAATAATCCCGAATGACGCGGCGGAATCAAAGTAGGCTCCGCCTGGCAGAAGGGTGACAGGAGCACCTCCCGCATTCACGAGCATTGGATCTTCCTGACCTTCTTCCGGCACAGGTCCGAGTCCGACAAAACCATTTTCCGACTGAAGGATTATGGTAACGTCATCAGGGACATAATTTCCTACCTGAGTCGGCAGCCCGATCCCGAGATTGACCAGATCACCGTTCTTGAACATTTTGGCAATTCTTTTGACGATGATTTCTTTATTCGGCTTATATTCCATCACTTTGCCCCCTTCGTCAGAACAAGGTAATCAACAAAAAATCCAGGAGTGACAATGCACTCAGGGTCCAGATCGCCAACTTCCACGATCTCATCAACCTCGACAACAACCGTTTCACAGGCCGTTGCCATCAAGGGTCCGAAATTCCTTGATGATTTATCATAGATCAGATTTCCGGCCTTATCGGCTGTGCGAGCCTTAATCAGGGCGATATCACCCTTCCTGGCCTTCTCAAGCAGGAATTTTCTTCCGTCCACCTCAATGATCTGTTTTCCCTCTTCAACCTCGGTACCGACACCTGTTGGGGTCAGAACGCCACCGAGCCCGGCACCTCCGGCGCGGATCTGCTCAGCGAGGGTCCCCTGGGGAACGAGCTCCACTTCGGTCTCACCGGCATTCATCTGTCGCTGAGTCTCGGGGTTGGTTCCTATGTGGGTCACGATCACCTTGCTGAACTGCTTCTTTAAAATAAGCGGTGCCACTCCATTCATATAGTCATTCTTAGTATTGTAAATGGCCGTGTCATTACAGACCAGGGTCATCCCCTTTGTGTCCTGATCATGAAGCGCCTTGAGAATATCCGGAGGTGATCCACAGGCCATAAACCGCTGAGCATCACTGTGTCCCCTTCTTTTACGAATCCGGCTGCCTCTTCAGCGCTGATTATTTTCTTCTCAATCATGCTGTGCTCCTTATGTTATTTAATTATCGGGAACCTCAGATCGCTCTGAACTGGCGTTGTTTGAGCTTCCCTGGAATAGACTTCTTTATGGGTCATTGACGTAGCTGTCGATCTCATTTCGATCGATTAATAAATATCTGTTTTCTCACGTTTTCTAGCAACACATGCCACCCGGCACCTTGCCTCCGGTACCGGGCGACACTTAGTCTTCACATCTGTTGTCGGTTAAAAAACGAACAGCATAAACAAAGAGGTCACAATACCGGTGAACAGAAGAACCACTGTGGTGTATCCCATGATGTCGCGAATATTGAGCTTAGCGACAGCAAGCAGAGGCAAGGCCCAGAAAGGCTGAACCATATTGGTCCAGGCATCACCCCAGGCAATCGCCATGGCGGTTGTTGAATAGGGAACGCCGATCGCCTTTGCTGCAGGCATCATGATCGGCCCCTGAACAGCCCACTGACCGCCACCAGAAGGAACAAAAAAGTTAACAATACCAGCGGACAGGTAGGTGAAGAACGGGAAGGTTGTGCTGTTGGAAATATTGACGAAAACCTCCGAGAAGGTGACCGCCAGTCCGGAACTGATCATCATGCCCATGATACCGGCATAGAAGGGGAATTGCAGAGCGATACCGCCGCAGTTCTTGATGGCATCATTGATGGCGTTGACATAGCGGATCGGGGTTTTGTGTAGAATGATACCGAGGGTCAGGAAGATGAAGTTAACGATGTTCAGCCCGAGACCGCCGCCCTTGGAGAAGAAGGTGACGATATAAACGACGCCGATGGCACCGATGATCATCGACAGGATGCAGGAATTCTCGATCCGCTCGGCCGGGGTCATGTCGGCCTTGGGCTTCGGCTCTTCTTCTTTCTCATCACCGAACAGGGCAGGATCGACTTCGATAATCTCGTCCTTGTTCTTCGGGGTCATCAAAACATTGATAATCGGAATAGAGACCAGGAAGATGGCAACCAGCAGCAGGTTCTGCCAGGAGAAGATCGTCTGTGCCGTCGGTATAATGGCTCCATCGGCAAACTTCTTCATAATGGCGTCGGCTCCAGCCACCTTAAGCGGAATCGAAGCCGAGAAGCGGCATGCCAGACAACGAAACCGGAGTAGGCGCTGGCAACCAGCAGCGGATAATGGATGTTCCTGATGTTCTTGGCCAACTCTCTGGCGACCAGAGCACTGACGATCAGGCCGAATCCCCAGTTGAGCCAACAACCGACAACCATGACAACGGTGACCAGGGCGATCGCCTGGGTCGGGGTTTTGGCCACGGTGGCCAGGCCTTTAAGACTTCTGTGGACCGGCTTTGAGGTTGCCAGGGCACTTCCTGTAATCAGGATAAGAACCATCTGCATCGAGAAGGCCAGGAATTTCCACATTCCACCGCCGAAATAGGTCGTCATGTCAATGGGGGAGGCCCCTTCGACAACCATGCCTAAAACAAAAACGATGATGGCGAGAATGATTGCAAAGATGAATGCGTCAGGCAAATACTTCTTTGCAATTTTGGAAAAGAATGTACCGAGCGATCGAACCATTTGTTCCTCCTATTTTTTGCAGGCTAATAGATAGGAGGATATAGAGCAGAAATTGTACCAAATTGACCGCTGGGCTTTTTTTTTTGACTTTTTGCCCGTTTTTAGAGTTTTCCCCTGTTTTCAGTCCTGGTCCCTGGCTGTACACACACCCAAAAGAACCAGATCAGATGCCAGTTTTTTTCATGCCTCATGCAATTTTTTTGCACGTTGGAATCAATCGATCAGGTCATAGCGGCTGAGCTTATACTGAAGGTTACGCAGTGAGATTCCAAGTTCAGCGGCTGTGTTCACACGATTTCCGCCCTGGGCTGCAAGGGTCTGGATAATGAGAGTCTTTTCGAAACCGGAGAGAATACTTTTGAGATCCCCCTCTCCCCTGCTGATCGCCTCCCCTTCAAAGACAATCTCATCCTCACTTATCAGGTCATCTTCAGAAAAGATAAAGACGCGCTCAAGGGTATTTTTCAATTCGCGGACATTTCCAGGCCACGAATAGCTCTGTAAGAGCTTGGAGGCCAGAGGCGATAACTTTTTGTCTTTTCCATACTTCTTTTTCAGAACGTCGATAAAATGTTCGGCAAGCAGGGTGATGTCGTTCCCCTTTCTTTCAGAGGTGGAATTTTCATATGAACGACATTCAATCTGTAGTACAGATCTTTCCTGAACCTCCCGGCCTCAACTTCTTCGTACATATTTCTGTTCGACAGGGCAATAATGCGGCTGTTGACCGAGATATGACGGTTTCCACCAACCCGGTAAAAGCTTCGTTCCTGAATAAAATTGAGCAATTTCGTCTGAAACTCATAAGGAATTTCAGTTATTTCATCAAGAATCAGCGTGCCATTATCAGCTTCCTCTACGCGACCTTTTTTCAACGCAGTGGCTCCGGTAAAAGAACCTTTTTCGTGTCCAAACAGTTCCGATTCAAACAAAGACTCCGGAATACTTGAACAGTTGGTATAGACAACAGGGTTGTTGTCATCGGCAAAGGTGAAATGAATCTGATTGGCCAGTATATTCTTGCCTGTTCCTGTTTCACCGGTAATCAAAATCGGGACATCGACAAAAGCAAGCTTATTGATGAGGCCTTTAAGCTTTTTTATCTCCGGCTCTCGCCGATAAATTCTTCGAAATAGATGTGGTTTTTCTGCTGCCGCTTCAAGGCGGTATTTTCCCGGCTGACTCTTGCAAAATTCACGGCCCTTCCGCATGAAATAAGAATTTTCTCGGTATCAAACGGTTTGGAAATAAAATCATAGGCTCCCAAGCGCATCGACTCGACAGCGTTATCGACAGTCCCCATTGCGGTAATGACGATGATCTCAGTGCTTATATTTTTTTCTTTATGACCGGAATCAGATCATGTCCGCTCCCATCGGGAAGGCCAAGGTCAAGGATAACCACTTCTGGACTGCTGAAAGCAATCGATGCTTTTGCTTCTTCAAGGCTGCCGGCATCGAAAACCTCATATCCTTCCTGCTCCAGGAGCTCTCTCAGGAAAACCCTGACGTTTCTTTCATCATCGACAATCAGTATACTGTCCTTCATCTTATTCACCTGCAGTGCGGGTTAACGTAATAGCGACTTCGGTAAATTCTCCCTCAACTGAAGTTATAACGATACTGCCACCATGTCTTTTTATGATCCGGTAACAGATGGGAAGCCCGAACCCCGTTCCCCCGTCTTTCGTGGTAAAGAAAGGTTTATAGATTTCTGAAATTATCCTGGCGGATCCCCCTTCCGTTATCCCTAAATACAATCATAATATGTTCGTCTGCGGCGGTCAGGCTGATCGTTAACCGCCCATCTTCGACGTTCTCAACCGCATCCACTGAATTTTTAATAATATTTTCGAAGACCTGGATAATTTTATACTTGTCGAGGGAGATAGTAAAATCACCCTCCCGCGCTATGCTTTTTTCAAAAACAATTTCGGGATTCACCATTCGATGTCCAGCAATAAGGTCATCAAGAATTTCCGTAAGATCTTCATCCTTCTTTTTAAGGGGGGACTGTCCACCATAGAGCAACAGATCGTTCAACAGCCGATTCACCCGGTTCAACTCTTCGTCCATAATCTGAAGATATTCGATTCTTTTCTCTTCTTTCAAAGTCTGACGCTGAAGCATCTGGGTAAAACCCTTAACGGATGTCAGCGGGTTCTTGATTTCATGGGCCACACCGAGGCTCATCTCTCCCAGGGCAGCTATCTTTTCTTTCTCCCGCAGATCACTCTGATATTGTCGGATCAGGGTAATATCCTGAAAGATAAGGATCAACCCGAGCCTCTGTCCCTGCTCATCAATAACGAAGTTGCTCAACACCTTAATGATCTGATCAGAGAGGTTCAGCTCTTTACCATCATAGCATTCATTATCCAGCAAACCGCCATCGATAATGGCCTTGACCGATTCTCCAAAAATTTCACGCGACTGCCTGCCATGCACATCCTTATCAAGGTCCTTGAATACCTGATAAAATTTACTGTTGGCATGAGTGATTATGCCATCATTCGAAACCACAAGAACACCGCTGACCACCGCATCGAGGATATAGCGGATATGAGATTCGACGTAACCGATATTATCAACAAGCTCATTTACCGTTTCAGCAATGATATTCAGCTCTCCCCCTATTTCAGGAAGTCGGCAATTCGGCTTGTCCATGAGATTTTCTATCTCAGTTTTTAAAACGGTCACTCCCCTCAAAAATCTCTTGGAAATGAAATAAACACAGAGGTAAATCACGATAAAAATGATCACAACCAGCAGATAAACCCTTTTCATGATCCTGGCAAGTTGAGTCTCAACCCGGTCGACGGTCTCATTTGCCCAAATATACCCGATCACCTTGCCCTCGCGGACAATGGGATGCATGCAATTCATGATGTTCCCACGAACGAGTCGACCGATCTGAACCCGATCTTCACCGGTTTCCATGGCAATAAGGCCCTCGTGATTTTCATCTATCGATGTTCCGACCGTATACTGAAATTCTTCACTCGGTCCGTAGGTCAAGACCCCGTCGAGCTTCTTGGCATAATAGCCGACACCGACACCGGGGTTACCGGAAGCGACAAAATCGGTTATGTCCTTCAACTCGCGATTAAGGAAAGCGATCTGTTCGTCTCTGCTCAGAGAAACGACACCTCCCCGCGCAAGCAGATCATCAAAGGTTCCTTCCAGGTAATAATCCAGCTGCCGGGTTAAGCCAAACAGCTTATCCTGCTTTTCCTCGAAAATATAATCGCGGATTTCAGTTCTTAAAAAAAAGGTAAGAACGAAAAACGGTATCAGAATTGAAATAAAGATAAAAAATAACAGCTTCGAGGCAAAACTATACTGGCGTGTAAACATGGGTGACTCCGGCTGCCAAAAGGCGCGCACAGTTTTTCCGGGGGTAATCCTCCTAGCAAAAACGACTGCTCAAAACATCAGATCATAATAACAAGAGTCGTAGAAAGCAAAAATATATTGAATCAGCCTTATTATCAAACCGATCACCGCAGCAAACCACGGCGGACCGGCTACCGATCAAACAATTAAAAGTTGAATGAAATACTTCATCCGTCAGGACCATAAAACGTATATTTTCAGCTTAAAACAAGGATGCAGTCCTGGATATCCAGATGATTCCCAGTAAAGGCCCTTTTATCGATGTTGAGAACAGACTCCGGCCCGTCCACGAACCAGATCAAACAAGCAAGTGATGATGTTATTCGCCCAGAAGTTCCGTAAGCATTCTTTTCGGGTTGAGTAAAAATGCTCTTGTGATTTCATAATGCTCTGTTTCTTCGTATTTAAGCTGAGTCATTCCTGTACTGTCTATCCGGTAAATTGTCGCTTCGGGGTATGCCAACAGGATGGGCGAATGCGTCGCTATAATGAACTGGGAGTCGTCCGCTATTAACTGCTTCATGCGACTCAAGACCGACAGCTGCCGAGTTGGAGATAAAGCGGCCTCCGGTTCGTCAAGAAGGTAGATCCCTTTTCCTCCAAAGCGGTGGAGCAACAAAGATAAAAAAGATTCGCCATGAGACTGTTCATGTAGTGATTGACCACCGTATGAATCTATGACTTTGGGACCAAATGATGGCTCACGATCTAATTCTTCAATGCTCGTTGCAACATTAAAATAGCTTTCGGCCCGAAGGAAAAAACCGTCTTTGGGCTTCACGATCGATTTTGACAATCTGAGATATTGATGCAAAACAGAATGCGAGTCGTGAGTACTGAAGTTGAAATTTTTGGTTCCCCTTCAGGATTAAAACCAAGAGCGACGGCAATCGCTTCCAGCAGGGTCGATTTACCACTTCCATTCTCACCGACCAGGAAAGTGACTTCTTTTCCAAATTCCAGGGAATCCAGTTCCCGGATGGCGGGAATTGAAAATGGATAACGATGAAAGCTTTCTATTCTGTCACGTTTTAAGGAGATTTTTTTTAAATATGGTAATTCGTCCATATCTTCACCTGACGAGCATGTGGAAAAACCATTTTCCCAGCCGATCTACAGCTCGTATAAAATATCGACATTTTACAACGATTAAACAAACTGACCAATTTTTTATGGGCGAAAAATAGAATGATAAGCTTCAACTTGCTCTTTTCTGCTGTGTTAAATCAGTATTATGCTCCTTGAGCTCTCCATTTTCACAACAGTCTTGACAATAATTGTTACGACAACTAAGTTGACAGACATGTTGAACATGAATGAGGTGACCAATGAACTTTAATATGGATGAATCGATAGGATTCATCATTAACAGAGCATCGTTAGCGTTAAAAAAGAGTTTTCCAAACGTCTCGGACCTTACGATATGACCCCGGAACAATGGTCAATACTTAACCGGTTAGGCGAACAGGATGGCTTGACACAAAAGGATCTTGCCGAGAAAACCTATAAGGACCAACCAAACACGACACGCATCCTCGACAAACTTGAAAAGAAAGGGCTACTCAAGCGGGCCGATAATCCTGAAGACCGACGGGCCTTTCTTATTTTCCTGACCGAAAAGGGAAAACAGGCCAGGAAGAATATTATCCCCATCAGCCATCAACTGAACGAAGACGCAACAGTGGGATTAGGGGAGGACGAGTATAAAATCGTTATCCGCCTTCTCGGCAAGGTTTATGAAAACCTGACTTAGACGCAGGAGATGACTTGGTTGTTGAAGTGCAAGGAAGAACCATTTTTTTACCAGCACAGTTGTCACAACAACAATTATCAGAACAATAATAATTTCAAGTTCGCCAACTCGATGAAGACATCAACAGATTCTTTCAATTACAAAAAAACAACAAGAAAGGAAAAAACCCATGAAATCAACGAGTCCCTTCAAACTCTTATTCGCAGCCAGCCTGTTTGTTTTAATCGCCTGGCTCCCTTATGCCTCGGCAAGTGCGGTCCCCAATAAAACAGAAAGTCACAGTAAAGCGGTTCAAACATCAGATCACAAGGGGAGCGTCAAAACCATAAATTACTGCAAATGGACTTTCCATTTGCGGGTCAGGGAAAAGACGATATGAATCTTAATTATCAGGAGTTATCGCAGAGTATTGCTGATTATCCAGGTGTTATCTGGAAGATATGGACCGTAAACGAAGACACTCAGGAAGCTGGCGGCATCTATCTGTTTGAAGACGAATATGCTCTCAACAGCTATGTCGAAATGCATGTCGAACGCCTCAAAGGCTTTGGCATCACAAGTGTCAATTCAAAAGTTTTTGATATTCCCGAAAAGTTGACAGCAATAGCTCGCGGCCAGCTGACACGGCAACAAGAGACAGCAATAAGGTCAAGCAAACCACTGACCGAAATGCGCCTGCTGCAAATGGACTTTCCTTTTAATGGGCCTGGAAAGGAAGCAATGGATCAAAACCTTCAGGAACTCTCTCAAAGTATCGCCGATTATCCGGTGTCATCTGGAAAATATGGACAGTCAATGAAGAGACACGTGAAGGTGGCGGCATCTATCTGTTTGAAGATGAAAAATCTCTGACTGAGTACGTGAAAATGCACACCGAACGCTTAAAAGGTATGGGTGTCTCAACGCTCAACATAAAGATATTTGAGGTTCCGGAAGTATTGACGATGATCAGCCGAGGTCCCATTCCTCAATAGTTAACAGTATCGCTAACAAGTGATGACCCATTAGAAAAAAGGAAAGACAATGGCAGGAAACAGAATAATTTGTAACTGTATGAACGTAGATTACCTGACTATCCGTATGGCGATGGTCAATCACACGGCACGAACGGTTGAAGACATTCAGAAAATTACGGGTGCAGGAACAGGATGTGGTGGCTGTATTCCTGATATTGAAGCGATTTTGGCTTCCGTTTGTGGCTGCACAGAGACATCATTAGATGAGGTCGTCAATGCGGTTAAAGCTGGCGCAATAACAGTAGACGAAGTTGGTAGACAAACAGCTGCCGGTACAGATTGTGGGCGCTGTAAAAAACTAATCGAAAATGTAATTCAAAATAAACGTTGAGTTAATATCCGCTGTCAATCGTTCGCTCAATAAACAAGACAGTCTCTGTCGCAGTATCTAGAATTTATTCGGCGACATAATACCAATAATAAGCTTCTGTTTACCCACCGCTGCTATAAATTGGTATTATGTCGCACGTTTATTCTTGCTAATATTTATTTTTTCTACTCTTTGGGTGCAAATTTGGCGAATACTTCAGCTGCAGTGAGTTCTTCAGTTTTATTGGCATAGCAAAGATATTCGGGCCTTTGATCACTGAAATACTGCACCTCAACTTCAAGACCTAGTAATTCGGGAAAGAACCCTGCCGGTACATTATATTCCCCGGTCGCTTTAATTTTATAAAACAAATGTGTGCCGCAGTTCGAGCAGAAGCCTCTTTCTGCCCAGGCAGATGAATCAAATATATGGACGTTGTCACTTCCTTTGATATCTACTTCTGTTCCGCACCGCAATGAAATTGCAGAGCCACCGCTCCACTTTCTACACATATCGCAATGGCACATGATGACCTTGGGGTTAATGCGATTGGCTTTAACCTTTACACGACCACATAGACAAGCTGATTCTCCCGAGATGAAATCGTTCATATATTTCTCCTTAAATCATGACTATGAAAAGACGGTTGACTCATGGTCAGAAAACAATACTTAGTCGATAAATTCGGCCTTTATGCTTTTTGAACTCAGCTTTTTTTATGACAAAACCGAAAAGTGTCGAAAGCGCTACAACCATTATAATCGATGCAATTTTCATCATTTGCATCATGTTTTCGAATTCAGGCAACCGTCGGTTGTTTATTGACAGTGTTTCCGCCCCGAATTCTGTGAGGCATATTCTCAGAGGTTAACTTTCAGTCAAGGATCAAAATCAAGGTCGCGGGGTTGCGCCCCACTCGGCGCCATACTCTTTTATCGCGCCATAAA
>LQAH01000248.1_pt1 | contig 14615 bp, 17 predicted proteins | sample 1535791 | NCBI WGS metagenome assembly LQAH01 (sample SAMN04331585, study PRJNA305678) | bioreactor metagenome | isolation source: bioreactor_4 inoculated with Wadden Sea sediment 2nd replicate of a... | place: Germany:Bremen
AGCGATGATTGTTTGACCAGTCTCTTCGTCTGTGTATGTTTTTAAATGTAGGATCTTCTTCAGCAAGTTTTTGTAAAGCAGTACCCATTTTTTCTTGAGCTGCTTTTGTCTTAGGCTCAATCGCAACACGGATAACTGGATCCGGGAATACCATTTGCTCTAAAATAACAAGTGAGTTAGGATCACATAAAGTATCACCAGTTGTTGTATGTTTTAAACCAACAGCCGCTGCAATATCACCAGAGTATACCTTAGCGATTTCTTCACGTTTGTTAGCATGCATTTGAAGGATACGACCGATTCTTTCTTTTTTACCCTTTGTAGAGTTGTAGCAGTGTCCACCAGCATCAATTGTACCAGAGTAAACACGGAAGAAAGATAGACGACCAACATATGGATCTGTCATGATTTTAAAAGCAAGTGCTGAGAAAGGACCTTCGTCATCAGATGGACGCGTAGTCTCTTCTTCAGTATCTGGGTCAATACCTTTAATAGCTGGTACATCAAGTGGTGATGGCATTAAAGCAACAACAGCATCTAGTAAAATCTGAACACCTTTGTTTTATAAGCCGAACCACAGAATACAGGAACAACAATGTTATCAATTGTTGCTTTACGAAGTGCAGCCATTAACTCTTCCTCAGTTAGATCTTCTCCATCCAAGTACTTCATCATAAGCTCTTCGTCTGTTTCAGCAATTGCTTCTACCATTGCATAACGGTATTCTTCTGCTTGTTCTTGCATATCTTCAGGAATATCAGTGATTTCGATTTCTTCACCTAAGTCATCCTTATAAATACGCGCTTTCATATCAACTAAGTTGATAATTCCTTGGAAGTTATCTTCTGCTCCAATAGGAAGTTGTACAGGAACCGCATTTGCTTTTAGACGATCTTTCATCATGCCAACAACACGTAGGAAGTCTGCACCTGTAATATCCATCTTATTAACAAAAGCCATTCTCGGAACGCCATACTTAACAGCTTGTCTCCAAACCGTTTCAGATTGAGGCTCAACCCCGCCTTTTGCACAGAATACTGCTACGGAACCATCAAGTACACGCAGTGAACGTTCAACTTCAACAGTGAAATCAACGTGACCCGGTGTGTCGATAATGTTAACTCTATGGTCATTCCACTCGCAAGTCGTTGCAGCAGAAGTGATCGTGATCCCACGCTCTTGCTCTTGCTCCATCCAGTCCATTGTAGCTGCGCCATCATGAACCTCGCCAATACGATGTGTAATACCTGTATAGTATAAGATACGCTCTGTAGTCGTAGTCTTACCAGCATCAATATGAGCCATAATACCAATGTTTCTAGTTTTTTCTAACGAAAAAGCTCTTTTCATTGAGATTCCTCCTTTCTCCAATAATTATACTTTCGGAAAATAGTTTATATTATTATTTGATTGAACGAAGGGGCTTGCAGTTTGACAAATAATTTTATCACCATGCAAACCCACCTTGTCAATTTTAAGGTAATGTCTAAAGGTTTACCCTTTAGCTTACCATCTGTAATGTGCAAATGCTCTGTTAGCTTCTGCCATTTTATGTGTATCTTCACGTTTCTTAACAGACGCGCCAGTGTTGTTCGCAGCATCCATAATTTCTTTAGCTAGTTTTTCTCGCATCGTTCTTTCTCCGCGCTTACGAGTGTAATCAACTAACCATCTTAAAGCAAGCGTTTGACGACGCTCTGGTCTTACCTCGATTGGAACTTGGTAGTTAGCACCACCAACACGACGAGCTTTGATTTCAAGTACAGGCATGATGTTAGTCATTGCTTCTTCGAAGACTTCGATAGCCTCTTTACCTGTTTTTTCTTGAACCATTTCGAATGCTCCATAAACGATTCTTTGTGCTGTTCCTTTTTTACCATCTAACATAACAGAGTTAATCAACTTTGTTACAACTTTTGAGCCATACATAGGATCTGGTAAAACAATCCTTTTGGGCGCTCTTCCTTTTCTAGACACTCTACTTCCCTCCTTGAGAAATGTGATTCATCGGTACTCAACAAACCTTGTGATTTGTCGTCGCGTGCCATTGGTTCGACTATTACATGATGACTTTATAAAGCCCCTTCCAGTGGAAGAGGCTGTTTATTGTTTAATTAGCTTTTCTTCTTAGGTCTTTTTGCACCGTACTTAGAACGAGCTTGCATACGATCAGCAACTCCTGATGTATCAAGGACACCCTAACGATGTGGTAACGACAACCCGGTAAATCTTTTACACGACCACCTCGAATAAGTACAACACTATGTTCCTGTAAGTTGTGACCAACTCCAGGGATATATGCAGTTACTTCAAGTCCATTCGTAAGTCTTACTCTGGCAACTTTACGAAGAGCCGAGTTAGGCTTCTTAGGTGTAACTGTTTTAACTGACGTACAAACACCACGTTTTTGTGGAGCAGATATCTTCGTAGGCTGTCTTTTTAAAGAGTTAAATCCTCTTTGAAGAGCAGGCGAAGTACCTTTCTTCGTCATTTGTTCTCTACCTTTACGTACTAACTGATTAATAGTAGGCATTCATCAGCACCTCCTTCCTTATTTAATTTCTATTACATAGTCAACCGTTATTTCAATACGACCGCCGTCGCAGCACCAACGTCAATATTACATGCCCTGCCAAGTTCTTTCATGGACTCGACTAAGACAACTGGCACATCGTTTTCGTCTGCCAATTCTATGATCCTTCGAGTCACATGTTGTTCAGCATCTTTGGCTATGTACAGAGCTTTCACTCGATCTTCCATAAGCGCTTTCGATGCTTGTTTTATACCAACTTTCAACTCTTCTGAATCATTAAATTCGAGTTTAGTCATATTCGGACCTCCCTCAGGCCTCAAAACGAGTCCTTTATTCGTATGCCTTTCGGCACACTACAACATTTTACCACCATAGGTGGTGACTGTCAACACAATTATAAACAAGATTTAAAGCGCGAGAACGGTTGATTTATAACCGTTCTCGCGTTCTTGATAACGCTTTAGTGAGTTAAACCTATATTATAGGATCTCTTCTTCTAATTCATTCGGATACTCATCAACTGAATCAATACCAATTGACTTGTACTTACGCATTCCTGTACCTGCCGGAATGAGTTTACCGATGATTACATTTTCCTTAAGACCTAATAATCTATCTTCCTTACCTTTTATAGCTGCTTCTGTAAGAACACGTGTTGTCTCTTGGAATGAAGCTGCTGATAAGAATGAATCTGTAGCTAATGAAGCTTTAGTAATTCCAAGAAGCGCTCGGTTACCTGTAGCAATTTCGCCACCTTCAGATTCAATTACTTTATTGCTCTTTTTAAAGTCACGATATGCTACTAAGCCGCCCGGTAGCAACTCAGAATCACCCGATTCTTCAATTCTTACTTTAGAAAGCATTTGCTTGATGATAATCTCAACATGCTTATCATTGATATCAACACCCTGCATACGGTAAACACGCTGTACTTCTTTTACAATATAGTCCTGAACACCACGCATACCAACTACACGAAGAATATCATGTGGGTTAATTGAACCTTCTGTAATAAGATCTCCAGCTGTTACAAAGTCGCCTTCTTTCACTTTAAGACGTGATCCAAAGACAATTTGCGCTGCTGCTGATTCACCAGCATCAGACGTGATAACAACTTCTCGCTTTTTCTTTTGTTTCTTTAAATGAAAATTTTACCATCGATCTCAGCAATAACTGCCAGACCTTTTGGTTTACGTGCTTCGAAAAGTTCCTCAACACGGGGAAGACCCTGTGTAATATCGGCTCCCGCAACACCACCTGTATGGAACGTACGCATTGTAAGCTGTGTACCCGGTTCACCGATAGACTGAGCTGCGATGATACCAACTGCTTCACCAACGTTTACAGATTTACCTGTTGCAAGGTTGATTCCGTAACACTTAGAACAAACACCATGATCTGTTTCACACTGAAGTACCGAACGAATTTCAAGTTCTTCAATGCCCGACTCTACAATAGCGTCTGCCTTTTGTACCATGATCATCTCAGTAGATCTACATAGGATTTCGCCTGTTTTAGGATGAACAATGTCATTTACAGGATAACGGCCTAACAATCTGTCTTTAAGAGGTTCGATAACTTCGTTACCGTCTTTAAAGGCACTTACTAAAATACCATGTTCCGTACCACAGTCCAACGCTCTTACAATAACATCTTGACTAACGTCAACGAGACGTCTTGTAAGGTAACCTGAATCGGCAGTACGAAGTGCTGTATCGGCAAGACCTTACGCGCACCTGTTGTCGAAATAAAGTATTCCAGTACCGATAGACCTTCACGGAAGTTCGATACGATCGGAATCTCAACTGTTTTACCAAGTGCATTGGCCATAAGACCACGCATCCCAGCAAGCTGACGAATCTGATTCTTACTACCACGGGCACCAGAATGCGCCATAATAAATACATTGTTCATGCTACCAAGGTTATCCATTAGTGCATCCGTAACGTCTTCAGTTGTTTGTGTCCAAATTTCGATTACTTTTTCATAACGTTCTTCATCAGAGATCAAACCGCGACGGAATGCTTTTTGATACTTGGCAACTGTAGCTCTTGCATCAGCAATCAACTGTTTCTTAGCCGGTGGAATTTTCATATCTGATACAGAAATGGTAATCGCACCTTGTGTTGAATAATGGAAACCCATTGTTTTTATATGGTCGAGTAGTTCTGCTGTAATGGTATTACCATGTACATGGAACGACTTTGCTATAACTGTTTCTAGTTTCTTCTTAGTACATAAGAAGTCAACTTCAAGTCCGTATGCATCTTTCGAACGATCCACAAAACCTAAGTTTTGAGGTACTTTTCATTAAAGATAAAACGTCCAACCGTACTCTCAACAAGTTGACCATGATCATCTTTTGAAAGTTTGACACGTACTTTTACCATGGAATGTAAACCAACAACACCGGTTTGGTATGCCATAAACATTTCATCGTAGCTTTTGAAGATTTTACCTTCGCCAGGCTCACCTTCGATTTGGATTGTCAGGTAGTAAGAACCTAATACCATATCCTGTGTAGGTGTTGTGATTGGAAGGCCATCTTTAGGTGCTAATATATTGTTTACAGAAAGCATTAAGAAACGTGCTTCTGCTTGTGCTTCAACTGATAGCGGCACATGGACTGCCATTTGGTCACCATCAAAATCGGCATTGTAGGCTGTACAAACAAGTGGGTGAAGACGAATCGCCTTACCTTCAACCAATACTGGTTCAAATGCTTGGATACCTAATCTATGAAGTGTAGGTGCACGGTTAAGAAGTACTGGATGATTTTGAATAACTTCTTCAACAATATCCCAAACTTCTGGTTTAACACGCTCAACCATACGTTTTGCACTCTTAATATTATGCACATAACCATCTTTTACAAGTTTCTTCATAATAAATGGTTTGAATAACTCAAGTGCCATTTTCTTTGGTAAACCACATTGGTAGAACTTAAGTTCTGGTCCAACAACGATTACCGAACGTCCAGAGTAATCAACACGCTTACCAAGTAAGTTCTGACGGAATCGACCTTGTTTACCCTTCAGCATATCTGATAAAGATTTAAGCGGACGGTTACCCGGTCCAGTTACTGGACGACCACGACGACCATTATCAATTAAGGCATCAACAGCTTCTTGAAGCATTCTTTTTCATTACGAACAATAATGTCCGGTGCGCCAAGCTCAAGAAGACGCTTAAGACGGTTATTACGGTTTATAACTCGACGGTAAAGATCATTTAGATCCGACGTAGCAAAACGTCCACCATCAAGCTGAACCATTGGTCTTAAATCTGGTGGTATAACCGGAATTACATCTAGAATCATCCACTCAGGTGAGTTTCCTGATTTAATAAATGCTTCCGTTACTTCCAATCGACGGATCGTTCTGATTTTTTTCTGACCCGTACTTTCTTTAAATTTCGCACGAAGCTCTTTTGACAAAGACTCCATGTCGATTTTAGCAAGAATTTCTTTAACTGCCTCAGCACCCATTGCCGCTTTAAAAGCACCACCGTATTTATCACGGTATTCTGCGTACTCTTTTTCAGTTAATAGCTGCTTGTAGCTTAAAGATGTTTTTCCTGGGTCTGTAACGATGTATGAAGCAAAGTAAAGCACCTTTTCTAAAGATCTAGGTGACATGTCTAAAAGAATACCCATTTTAGAAGGGATTCCTTTGAAGTACCAAATGTGAGAAACAGAAGCAGCCAATTCAATATGACCCATACGTTCTCTTCTTACTTTTGACTTTGTTACTTCTACACCACATCTATCACAAATAACACCTTTGTAACGGACACGCTTGTATTTACCACAATGACATTCCCAGTCTTTTGTTGGTCCAAATATTTTTTCACAGAACAAACCTTCTTTTTCTGGCTTTAATGTTCTGTAATTGATTCGTTTCTGGTTTTTTGACTTCACCCTTGGACCATTGTCTGATCTTTCCTGGGGAAGCTAAACCAATCCTAATTGAATCAAAATTCGTGAATTCAAGCAAGGGGCATTCTCTCCCTTCATTTAGAGTTGAGATTTTTGCAACTCGATATATTATATCTGTAGATTTCAGAACGCGCCTGTTTAAGACGCGTTCATCTTAACTATTCATCATCTAATTCGTCTTCAACAACAAATTCACGTTCGAGTTCTTCTTGTTGTTCGTTTTGTACTGCTGTTTGATCAACGCCAGTCTCCATTAAAGAATCCATATCTGCAACATCGTCGAGATCTTCTTTAATTTCAATTTCGCCTTGCTCATCTTTTATCACTTTAACGTCTAGGGCCAAACTCTGAAGTTCCTTAATAAGTACCTTGAACGATTCAGGAATACCTGGCTCTGGAATGTTTTCGCCTTTAACAATAGCTTCGTATGCTTTAACACGACCTACAACATCATCCGACTTAACTGTAAGAATCTCTTGTAATGTATGAGCAGCACCATATGCTTCAAGGCCCAAACTTCCATCTCACCAAAACGTTGTCCACCAAATTGCGCCTTACCACCTAGCGGTTGTTGCGTTACTAGGGAGTATGGACCCGTAGAACGGGCATGAATCTTATCTGCAACAAGATGATGTAGTTTAAGCATGTACATGTAACCAACCGTTACACGGTTATCAAACTTCTGACCCGATCGACCATCACGAATAACCAGTTTACCATCTCTAGGATAGCCTGCTTCTTCAAGAAGATCCATGATCTGAGTCTCTTTTGCACCATCAAATACTGGTGTCGCTACATGCCAGCCAAATTTCTTAGCTGCTAACCTAAGTGAATTTCAAGACCTGACCAATGTTCATACGAGACGGTACACCCAATGGATTAAGAACAATTTGAATCGGCGTTCCATCATCCAAGAAAGGCATGTCTTCTACTGGAAGGATTCTCGAGATAACACCCTTGTTTCCATGACGACCAGCCATTTTATCCCCAACGTTAATCTTACGTTTTTTCGCAACATAAGCACGTACTAATACGTTAACGCCCGGTGGCAGTTCATCGCCATTTTCACGGGTAAATACTTTGACATCAACAATAATACCAGTTTCCCCATGAGGAACGCGTAAAGATGTGTCACGTACTTCTCTCGCTTTTTCACCAAAGATCGCTCTAAGAAGTCTTTCTTCTGCAGTAAGTTCTGTTTCGCCCTTAGGCGTAACTTTACCAACTAAAATATCTCCTGAGTGAACTTCAGCACCTACACGAATGATACCTCGTTCGTCAAGGTTACGAAGTGCATCGTCACCAACGTTTGGAATATCACGTGTAATTTCTTCTGGCCCTAATTTTGTATCACGGGCTTCAGATTCGTACTCTTCTATATGAAGGGATGTTAATACATCTTGTTTAACTAGTTCTTCACTTAATAGGATTGCATCCTCAAAGTTATAACCTTCCCACGTCATGAAGGCAATTAAAAGGTTTGTTCCTAAGGCGATTTCACCTTCACTTGTTGAAGGTCCATCTGCTAGGATCTCACCAGCTACAACTTGATCACCTTTTTTAATAAGTGGCCTTTGATTCACGCAAGTACCTTGGTTAGAACGTTTAAACTTTAATAGTTTATAACGATCTTTACCACGATCACTGTCACGCTTAACAACGATTTCGTCTGAAGAAACAAACTCAACTACGCCATTTTCTTTAGCAATAGCTACCGCACCTGAATCAAGTGCTGCAATGTGTTCCATACCCGTTCCGATAATTGGTGCTTGAGCACGGATTAGCGGTACTGCTTGACGCTGCATGTTGGATCCCATGAGGGCACGGTTAGCATCATCATTTTCAAGGAAAGGAATCATTGCTGTTGCAACAGATACCATTTGCTGTGCAGATACTTCCATGTAATCCACTTCTTTAGCTGGGAAACGTGCTATATCCGAACGGCGACGACCAACGATCGCATCGTTAACAAAATGTACCATCATCATTTAAAGGTTCACTTGCAGGTATTACAATACATTTTTCTTCAATATCCGCTGTAAGATACTCGATGTTTTCAGTTACAACTCCTGCTTCTTTATCAACGATTCTGTAAGGCGACTCTATGAAGCCATACTCGTTAATACGTGCAAAGGTACTTAACGAACCGATCAGACCGATATTCGGCCCCTCAGGCGTTTCGATTGGACACATACGCCCATAATGCGAATGATGGACATCTCGAACCTCGAAACCTGCACGCTCTCTTGAAAGACCACCTGGCCCTAAGGCAGATAATCTACGCTTATGTGTTAATTCAGCCAGCGGATTTGTTTGATCCATAAACTGTGACAACTGAGAACTACCAAAGAATTCTTTTATTGACGCAGCAACCGGACGAATATTGATCAATTGTTGAGGTGTAATCGAATCCAAATCTTGAATCGTCATACGCTCACGCACTACTCTTTCCATACGTGAAAGCCCAATTCTAAATTGATTTTGTAACAATTCACCAACTGAACGTATACGACGGTTTCCTAAATGGTCAATATCATCTACATTACCAATGCCATGAGCAAGGTTTAAAATGTAAGAAATTGACGCAATAATATCATCTATAATGATATTCTTTGGAACCAAATCACGTGCACGTTCTTTGATTGTCGCTCTCATTTCAGCTTCTGATTCAGCAGCATCCATGATTTCTTTAAGTGTTGGGTAATGAACACGTTCGTGAATGTTTAACCCCTCAGGATCCATAAACGCATCTAATTCTACGAAATGGTTACCAATAACACGAACTGTTTTCTCATCTTGTCCTATTACATTGACTGCTCTAAGACCAGAATTGTTGATAATTTTAGCTAATTTACGGCTAATCTTTTGACCTTCTTCAGCTAAAATTTCTCCTGTTGTTGGGTGGATAATATTCTCTGCTGCAATACACCCTTCAATTCGATCGAACAAGCTTAATTTTTTGTTTGAACTTATAACGTCCAACTTTAGCCAAGTCGTATCTTTTCGGATCAAAGAATAATGACTTAAGCAAAGAGCTTGCACTATCAACAGTAGGTGGTTCACCCGGACGTAACTTTTTGTAAATTTCAATGAGACCTTCTTCTTGCGTAGTCGCATTGTCTTTGTCCATTGATTTTAAAAGACGTTCGTCTTCACCAAACAAATCAATGATTTCTACATCTGTACCATAACCTAGCGCACGACATAATACCGAAACAGGCAGTTTACGTGTTCTGTCAATACGGCACGATACAATGTCATTAGAATCAGTTTCATACTCTAACCACGCACCACGATTAGGGATAACAGTCGTTGAATAAAGACGGTTACCAACCTTATCAATTTGCATGTCATAGTATGGACCTGGTGATCTAACTAACTGACTAACAATAACACGTTCTGCACCATTAATAATGAAAGTACCACGATCTGTCATGAGTGGAAATCACCCATAAACACTTTCTGCTCTTTCACTTCACCTGTTTCTTTGTTGATAAACCTTACTTGTACTTTTAATGGAACCGCGTAGGTGACATCTCTTTCCTTACACTCTTCAACATCATACTTTGGTGTCTTCTCTAATTCGTAGTCTACGAATTCTAAGATTAGATTACCTGTATAATCTTGAATTGGTGAAATGTCTAAAAACGCATCCATTAACCCATTTTCGAGAAACCATTTGTATGATTTCACTTGAATTTCGATCAAATTGGGCTTATCAAGCAATTCGTCGATTCTTGAGAAACTCATTCTCGTCTTTCTACCCAGTTGAACCGGTTGTGGCATTCACTAATCACCCCTTATATTGAAATGAAAGGTTTTGTGATAAGCAAACCTTCTTTTCTTAATATACCTAAAGCAAATTCTCTTTGCCTCAGACCTTAGATAAAATGCTTCCTAATAATAAACAAACATCTTATCTAAGGTCTGTGATTGTATCAACCAATCGCAAGTCCTCTTTGCTCAACGTTTACCAACATTTTTACAGCGCGACAAAATCCGCCTAATGAGCGGATTACATTTTAATTGTAAGCATGGGCGAATTCTTTAAAAAATCATGACTACACAAGGCTATCGTGTGTGTTTTAACATTTACATCAATCATCAGACGATTTATTATCACCAATAGTACTGCCTCCTGAGCAATTGCATTAACCTAGGGTTAATTTCACGATCTTAAAAGTTCTTTTCATACGCTTCATGTTACATTTTAAATTGTCTGCTGTTTACATAAACCGCAGTATGCCCATTGTATGTAAACTGAAGAAAATCACTATTACATAGTCATGGCATTTTAAAATGTTATCATATCCCGAATCGCTTGTCAACTCAAATTGGCATATTTATTGCATTAATACTACATTTGCTTTTAAAAAGCAAATAGGCACTCACATGAGTGCCCCACTGATTGCAAATCTAAACTTACTTAACTTCTACAACCGCACCAGCAGCTTCAAGTTTTTCTTTGATTGCGTCACATTCTTCTTTAGAAACGCCTTCTTTAAGTGGAGTTGGAGCTCCGTCTACTACAGCTTTTGCTTCTTTAAGACCAAGACCAGTAAGCTCACGAACTACCTTGATTACACCGATCTTCTTAGCGCCAGCGCTAGCAAGAATAACATCAAATTCAGTTTTCTCTTCAGCAGCACCACCAGCAGCAGCACCTGCTACCATTACTGGAGCTGATGCAGATACACCAAACTCTTCTTCACATGCTTTTACAAGTTCATTTAAGTCAAGAACTGTCATTTCTTTTATAGCGTCAATTAATTTTGTTCTTTAGTCATTTTCATTACACCTCCGTAAATTTTTAAAAACTTAATTTCAATGCGTCATGAAGCCTAAGCTTCTGCGCCTTCTTCTTGCTTTTCAGCCAAATTCGTAAGGAAATATGCAAAGTTCGAAATAGGAGCTTTAACACTTCCAAGGAATCTGCCAATAAGAGCTTCTCGTGATGGTAACGAAGCAATTTCTTCGATTTTAGCAACATCACAATACTCACCTTCAACAACACCCGACTTCAATTTCAAGTTTCTTCGTTTCTTTAATGAAGTCTTTTACAAGCTTCGCTGGAGTTACAGGATCTTCATAACCAAATGCAAAAGCATTTAGGCCAGTCAGGTCTTGAGATAGCGGCTCAAACGGTGTATCTTTTATCGCAAGTTTCACCAAATTGTTTTTGTATACCTTGTATTCTGCACCAGCTTCTCGGAATTGTTTTCTAAGCTCAGTTGCTTGTTCAACATCTAATCCACTGTAGTTTACAAGTACTATTGATGAAGCCTTCTCGACTTTTTCTTTGATTTCAGCTACTGCTTGTTTCTTTCTGTCAAGATTTGCTGACATCAGTCCACCTCCTCGTTTAGATTTGCAATCTAAGTTCCTCATTAGGAACTTAGGGTTTTTCATAAAAAAGCCTCTCAGTCTATAGACAGAGAGGCGCTAATATACATTGTATATATTCGACTACCTCGGTGGGAAATTAAGTTTACACACCCACTGTCTACAGTACTTACATTCTTTTTTCAGCTTTCAAAGAATATCACATATAATTCTTCTAGTCAAGGACTAATTAGAATTTCGATGTATTTAATTTGATTCCAGGGCCCATTGTGCTTGTAAGTGTAACACTTCTCAAGTAAGTTCCCTTTGCTGCAGCTGGTCTTGCTTTAACAACAGCTTCCATCAATGTATTCAAGTTCTCAGCAATTTTAACATTTTCGAAAGATGCTTTACCAATTGAACAATGAATGATGTTAGTCTTGTCTAAGCGGTATTCAACCTTACCAGCTTTGATTTCGTTAACTGCTTTTTCTACGTCGAAAGTTACAGTTCCTGATTTAGGGTTTGGCATTAAACCTTTAGGTCCAAGCACACGGCCTAAACGACCAACTAATCCCATCATATCTGGAGTTGCTACAAGAACGTCGAAATCGAACCAGTTTTCTTTTTGGATCTTTTCGATCATATCTTCAGCACCTACGAAATCTGCTCCTGCAGTTTCTGCTTCAGTAGCTTTGTCACCTTTAGCGATAACAAGTACCTTTTTAGATTTACCTGTTCCGTGTGGCAATACTAATGCTCCACGAACTTGTTGGTCTGCGTGTCGACCGTCAACACCAAGTTTGATGTGTAATTCTATCGATTCGTCAAATTTTGCTTTAGACGTCTCTTTCAACAATTTAACAGCTTCATCAACATCGTACGTCATTGTACGGTCAATTAACTTAGAAGCTTCTACGTAACGCTTTCCATGCTTTGCCATGTTTATTCCTCCTTCGTGGTTGTCGGCTGGCAGCTCCCACATTTTAAAGACTTATTAGTCTTCTACTACAATACCCATACTTCTAGCAGTACCTTTGATCATGCTCATAGCAGAATCAATATTTGCTGCGTTTAAGTCTGGCATCTTCATTTCTGCAATTTCACGAACTTTGTCGCTTGAAATTGTTGCTACTTTGTTTACATGTGGTTCGCCTGATGCTTTTTCAAGACCTGCTGCTTTTTTTCAACAATACTGCCGCTGGCGGAGTTTTTGTGATGAAGCTGAAAGATCTATCTTGATATACAGAAATTACAACTGGAATAATTAGTCCAGCTTGGTCGTTTGTCTTTGCATTAAATTCTTTACAAAATTGCATAATGTTAACACCATGCTGACCTAGTGCTGGTCCAACTGGTGGAGCTGGAGTCGCTTTTCCCGCAGGGATCTGTAGTTTGATCATGCCTGTAACTTTCTTAGCCATGGTCGCACCTCCTTCATTTAATGTTCTTATTATGAATCCAAAAGATGTATCTTTTGCATTATAATCGTCTAAATTTTATCTACTTGATTGAATTCAAGTTCAACCGGTGTTTCTCGTCCAAACATATTAATAAGTACTTTCAACGTTTGTTTGTCAGCATTAATATCTTCGACTACACCAATAAAACTTTCAAATGGGCCAGTCATTACGCGGACCTGTTGTCCAATTTCCATATCAATAGAAACCTTCTTCGATTCAATACCCATTTTGTAAACTTCTTCGTCAGTTAAAGGGATTGGTTTAGAACCCGGACCTACAAAGCCCGTAACACCTCTTGTGTTTCGAACAACATACCAAGATTCATCAGTCATAAACATTTTTACAAGGCAGTAGCCTGGAAAAATCTTACGCTGTTTCACTTTACGCTTGCCATTCTTTGTCTCAACAATCTCTTCAGTCGGCACGGCTACTTCCACAATAATGTCTTCCATCCCACGGTTTTCGACGATCTTTTCGATATTTGCTTTTACTTTATTTTCATGTCCCGAGTAGGTATGCACTACATACCATCTTGCTTTTTCCGACATATTCGTGTAGGGTTATTTGGCTAATAACCGCTCGACCCTCCCTTTAAAATGTACTGTTTTATAAGAACTGTTGGATTAATCCTTTAAATAAGGTATCAAACGTTCCTAACACAATCGCTGTTAGCGTACACATAAACAGTACGATTCCAACATACGAAGTTGTTTCTTGTCGTGTAGGCCAGTTAACTTTTTTAAGTTCTGTCATTACACCTTTTAAAAACTTGTTCGCACCTGGTTTTTCTCTGTTGCTTTTGCACGAGTCGCCATTTTCTCACACCTTTACGTTTGTCGTTTCGCGATTACTTCGTTTCTTTATGAGCTGTATGAGCCTTACAGAACTTACAATATTTTTTCATCTCGATACGATCAGGATTGTTTTTCTTGTTCTTTGTAGTGTTGTAGTTTCTTCTCTTGCAATCTTGGCAAGCTAATGTAACCTTGACTCTCACTTTTCACACCTCCTATTGTAGCATTTATGGAAAAGTGCCATCAAAAACACATTTAGTCCACTTTACCGTCACTAATTAAACCTATCACAATTTAATAGGCATGTCAATCTGTTTTGGCTTGTATACTACGTGTCCTTTTTGACCTTTAATTTTAAACAACCAGTTGCTATGATACAACAGAATCGATCGCTTTGCAAGCATTTTCTTCAAGAGTTTTGTAGGAGTATTTGTCTCATCTATTATAAGATAGCAAAAACACGAGCACGGAGTTCGGAGAACGGAGAACGGAAAGGTCAAAACCAAGAAGCAAAACACCGAAGTTCGCGCACATGGTTTTGACTTTAACCGTCCTCCGTGCTCCGT